>Ga0209025_1002662_pt1 | contig 18252 bp, 18 predicted proteins | sample AraplaMF_Col_mLB_FD_184256 | JGI IMG/M metagenome (GOLD analysis project Ga0209025, IMG submission 184256) | Arabidopsis root microbial communities from the University of North Carolina, USA - plate scrape MF_Col_mLB (SPAdes) (version 2) | ecosystem: Host-associated > Plants > Roots > Endosphere... | reverse complement strand
TGCCTCGGCTACAAGACACCAGCCGAGGTGTTTATGGCTCATTTGCAAGAAGGAGGATGATCCCCTACCCTGCAAAACAGGCGTGATGCACTTGGGTGAGCTTCTCCAGTTGGTACATTCTATTTCGTAAAGCGACAGTTGTGCCAGTTAGAGATGCGACGGTCTCGCTTGGCCGCCGTACTCTCCGCAGTATCACCGTCCATGTCGGCCGTCGACGATACCGGCGCCTACTTGCCGGCGGCTAGAGGAAGCGTTGGGGGTGGAATGGTTTGGGGTCCGCAAAGGTTTCTCCGCCAACCATCTGCTCCGCGAGGAGCCGCCCGCCGGCCGGCCCGAGCGTGAGGCCGTGATGTGCATGGCCGAAATTGAACCAGAGACCCGCATGGCGTGGCGCCGGGCCGATGACCGGGCGCATGTCCGGGAGGCACGGACGAAGGCCGAGCCAGGGCGTTGCCTCCACCTGATCACCAAGCGGAAAGAGTGCGCGTGCCGTCGTCTCGGCCCGGCCGAGCTGGATTGTGTTGACAGGCGCATCGGGTGCAGCGAACTCGATACCGGTCGTCAAGCGAATGCGCCGGGCCATCGGTGCCAGAACGTAGCCGGCTTCTTCGTCGACGACCGAATGGCCGAGTGGCTGGCCGCCGCTCTGGGCGTAGTGCCGGTGATAGCCCCGCTTGACGGCCATCGGCAGAGCGTAACCGAACTTTCGAAAGATTAGGCCGGATTGCGGGCCGAGGGCAACGACGACCTCCCTCGCCTCCAGGATCGAGCCGTCTTCTGCCGCCAGTGACCAGCCGTTCTTCTCCTCGCACAGCATCGCCGCATCAGCGCGGACGATCCTGCCGCCCGAGGCAGTGAAGGCTCCCGCATAGGCGGCTGTCAGCGCTTGCGGATCGGTCACGGTTTTCGGATCGAGCCAGTGAATGGCGCCGGCGATTTCCGTGTCTGTTGCCGCGAAAGCCGGTTCGAGCGCCTGAAACGCCGGACCATCAAGGATCCTGATCGCCAATCCATATTTCGATAGGCTTGCAGCCTCCGCCCGGGCGGCATCAAACCGCCGGGTGTCCTTGTAAAAAGAGATCCAGCCGTCAGAGCGGATCAGGCGAGACGCCCCTGCCCGCTCGATCAGCTTGTCATGTTCGCTGACACTGGCCTCGACCAGAGGCAGAAGCGCGCGGGTCGATATCTCCAGATTGGCAGGTGAGGAATGCCACCAGTAACGTGCCAGCCAGGGCGCGATCCGGGGCAGATAGAAAGGGTCGTAGCGGACGTCGGACGCGCGGTTCAGCGCGTATTTTGCGATCGTCGTAAATTGCCGCGGAAAGGCGTAAGGGATGACCGAGGAGCGCTCGATCAGCCCCGCATTGCCGTAGCTGGTCCCGCCGCCCGGCTCACCGCGGTCGGCAAGCACGACCGAGCGGCCGCGATCCTGGAGATGTATGGCCGCACTCACACCGGCGATGCCGGCACCGAGAACGAGGATGTCTGTTTTCATCGGATAGCTGACAGGGTTGGCGCAGAGGCTTTTGGACCTCTGCGCGACTGGATCGCCAGGCGATCAGTAGATGTCGAAGGGGAAATACTTTCTGGTGATTTCCTGGTACTTGCCGTTGGCGACGAGCGCATCGATCGCCTTGTTGAAGCGCTCCTTCAGCTCGGCGTCGCCCTGGCGAATGCCGATTCCGGCTTGCGTTTCGGTACCGGGAACGTCGCCAAGCAGCTTGCAACAATCCTTGCCGGCCTTGTTCAGCCAGTCCACGACAACGAATTTGTCGGAAATCAAAGCGTCCATGCGGCCATTCTGCAGATCGGCGACAGCTTCGTCCTGGGTCGGATACATTTTCGCTTCGGTACCACCCTTGGCATAGTGGTCGTTGAGATAGTCAGCCTGCGTCGTCGATGCCTGGGCGCCGACGATCTTGCCCTTCATGTCTTCGACCGAAACGCCTTTGAGGCCGCTATCCTTCGGCACCGCAACAGCAAGCGGCGTCGTATAGTATTTGTTGGTGAAATCGATCTGCTTCTTGCGTTCGTCGGTGATGCTCATCGATGCGATGATCGCGTCGTATTTCTTCGCGAGCAGCCCCGGGATGATGCCGTCCCAGTCCTGGGCGACAATCTTGCACTTGGCTTTCATCTCCTGGCAAAGCGCATTCGCCATGTCGACATCGAGACCTTCGAGGCTGCCATCCGATTTGACATAGTTGAACGGAGGATAGGCGCCCTCGGTGGCAATGCGGATCGTGTCGTCCGCGCAGGCAAGATGTGTTGCCGCCAGCAAGGCTGCGGCAGCCAGGAGAATGGTCTTTTTCATTGCTGTTCCCTTTTTGGAATTATTCGCCTGCTGAGTGTAGCAATTCCGACCTGCTTCACAACCCTGAACAGGCCATTGGCGTGCGCCGCCGGGCGCAGCCGCGCTTCGGCTACGGCTGCCAAGTCCGATATACGGCTACTCCGGAAGATGAGACTTGATTCAGCGCTCCGCGATGCGCTCCTCAAGCGCGAGCAGGCCTAGAAAGACGGTGATCGAAAGCAGCAGGCCAAGCGTTGCGTCGGACGCGTAATGCGCGCCGACGGCCACCCGAAGTCCTGCTGTGGCAACCGACGCCAGGATGACGGGAGGTGCTATCCAGATGCGGTAGCGGGGTGGCAACACGAAGAGAACGCATATCAGCCAGCCTGCGCCGGATGCTTCTCCCGATACGAACGAGCAGTTTCGTTCGCAGGCTCCATTGAACGATCCCGCCGGCATGAATTGGAGCTTGCCGCCGAAGAGATCGGTATCAAACGGACGCGGCCGGCCGGAATGCGCCTTGAGGAACAGATTGGTGATCAACCCGGTTCCGATGCCGAGGCTGAGGAGGGATATCCAAAGCCGCTGTACCGGCATCCGATAGCGAAGCCTCGCGCCGCGCTCGACAACGAGCAGGCGAACGCTGCCTTCGAGGTCGAACTCATGACGGCCAACGGCTCTCAGACCGTTGCAGTCGATGGCATCAGCGGCGCGGCGACCGCCGCGCCCGACCAGCAGGACAACGGCGGCGAAGACGTCGAATAACTCCCCTCCTTGCGGCTGCGGGGGCGATGGCACCGTGGCCGCTCATCAGCTTGCCCGGACCCCGCAATAACACTTCCCATGTTTCCGCTGCTCCTCGAAATCCCCTATCGATGCGCCGATAGCCCTGACAACCAGTGGATCGTTCTGGACGCGGCGTTCGCCGAGGCTGAGTTGGAGCTTCTGCAGACCGGCAGCGAACAAGGTTTCATCGCGTGCGATACCAACGCTGATGGTGCCGATGTCGCCGAGTACTACCGGCTATCCCTCACCGACCGGGCCAGAACACAATTTGGTCTTCCGAAGCCAGCTATTCAAACCGGTCTCCTGCGCCAGCTGGCACGTCGTCTCTTTGCGCGATCTGACAAGCTTGGAGGCTCAAGCTATTGCCCTTGAGGCGTGCGGCGCTCAACATGCAGAGGCGCCATTCGTCCGACTTGCCTTTCGAGACCTATCGCTTGCCGGCTTTGCGCGCCGCGCGCCAAAGGCTTTCCAACAGGATCAGGATGCAGCCGATCAGGAGGATGACCCCACCTGCTAGAGCATCGAGATTAGCATACTCGACGGCCGCGGTGACGATGAGGATGAGACCGAGCGCCAAGATGGCAAGGGCGCCGTCGTCGACGAACATGCCGGCGACTTCCTCGAAGGCGATCTTGAAAAGGTGCTTCATCGCACAGCCCCTTCGTCCGCGATGCGATGCTGGCGAAGGCCTTTCACGGCGAGCCAGGAGAAAGCAGCAAGCGCCGCAAAGATCGGGATCAGCGACAGATCGGCACCGGGCCACCGAGCGCTGATGCCCTCTCCGGTCCAGAAAATCCCGAAGGCGCTGAGAAGAGGCCAACGACAAACTTCAGGCTGCTTTCCGGAACCGACGACAACGGCTTATGGACGAACAGCCCGACGATCAGGACCAGAATACAGGCTGCGGCAGCGCCGATGCTGGCATACCCCGTCATTCCCTGCCCTGCTCCGGTGGCGATCACGATGAAGACGACCTCGATGCCTTCAAGCAGGACAGCCTTGAAGGCGGCAATGCCTGCAAGCAGATTGGCTCGCTGGTCGGCCGAGTGCCGGCGAAGGCTCTCGCTCTCCTTTGCGAAGGCCTTTTCCGCGTCATGAAGCGCAATGTAGCCGGAGGCTCGAAGAATAGCTTTGCGGAGCCAGCGCAGGCCGAAAAGGATCAGAAGCGTGCCAATGGCAAACTGCAGCGCCTCGATCGGGATGAGGCCGAGTAACGGCCCGAGAGTTATCGTCAAAAGGCCGAGGACGACAAGGGCAGCACCGGTCCCGATGAACGCCGGCTTCCAATTCTGCGTCACACCGACGGCAAGAATGATCGTGAATGCTTCGACCACCTCGACCAGCGAGCCGAGGAATGCAGCACTGATCGTTGAGGCAATGCTTGTGACGGATGTCATTTCGACTCGTGCCCTAGAGTAATCTTGAAGACCGGCGTCTGCACTTCGACGCTGGCGATGCGCGCCACAGCGCACCTATTCACGAAGGCTGACGATCACCTGAACGCGCTCGCAATGATCGCCGCGACGGGCGCTGCTTGTCTCCAGCCGATCAGCTTGATCCCTCAGCAAACGCCGACGCCGGCAAACTCGATCCTCCTTTGAGGGCCTGAACTCACAAATCGAGCTCTCTGCGCAGCGTCTCCAGCCGCTCCATCGCGATCACACCGTCCGCAATGTTTGGCGCCGGAGTTGATGCACCGGCGAGTGCAGGAACGACGTCGGCCAGCAGTGAGTGGTAGCCTTTCGGGTCCTCATTTGCGGCGGCCGTAAAATTCGGCTTCCACGTCAGCGTGTCGCTATCGTCCTTGAGCGTCGCAGCCAGGTCGTCGATCTTGAACGGGGGATTGCGGTGCCATTTGATCTCGATCACGTCGTCGACCTCGATGCGCTGGTGATCGCTCATCAGCTCGATACGCTCCACCGGCGTTCCGCGGGACTGAATGGTTCCCATCGCGATGTTGCCGATCGCGCCGCATTCGAATTCGAAGCCGACATGGAAGAGTACGCGGCCGGGCGTCTTTTCGACCTTTCGCGCCGAGATCGTCCGTACGGGCGACACCAGGAATGACACGAGGTCCATATAGTGGACGCAGTGGTGCAGGAAGAAGCCGGTGTAATCGACGTTCCCGGCAAAATATCCGGGTGCCGTCATATAATAGCCGGTCAGCCCCATAACCTCGCCGAAACGGCCGGACCTGACGATGTTCGCGGCCATCCGGTTGCCGATCGAGTATCGCTTCATGAACCCCAGCAGAAGCGGCTTCTTCGCCTTCTCGGAGGCGGCCAGCAGTTCGCGTGCACCTGCGGCACTTCCGGATGGCGGCTTTTCCATGAAGACGGGCAGGCCCCTCTCAAGTGCCGCCTTGCCGAAGGCCAGATGCTGGTCCGGGCCGACCGCCATGCCGATGGCGTCGAGGCCAGGCGTGCGCAGCAGATCTTCGACGTCGGTCACGAGATTGGTGACACCGAACTGGCGGCCAGCGCTCTTCAGGCGCGCGCCGTCGATATCGCACAGTCCGACCAGCTGGACGTCATGACGGACGAGCTGCGGGAGAAGCATTTGGGTTGCGTGGATGCCGCAACCGATCCAACCGATTTTCATAGTCATCGACGATATTCCGTAAGCAGGAGGTGGGATTTCATGAAGGCGCTCGATGCCGAGAGGCGATCGCTCTCGTCCTCGTGCGGCGCGCGCCACTGGGCAAAGGGCACGCCGAAGCGGTCATCGGTGCGCCGGAAAGGCTCGAGCGATATCGGGCCGGTATAGCCAACCTCGTGCAGCGCCCGGCAGACTTCGACCCAGTCGGTCATGCCGGTGCCGGGGAAGCCGCGATGATTTTCGTTCGCCTGGAAATGCACGATACGATCGCCACCGAGCCGGATAGCCTCGGCCAGAGAGCTCTCCTCCATGTGCATGTGGAACGTGTCCAGCATAAGCTTCACGGCAGGATGATCGACAGCGTCGAGCAGTTCCATCGCCTGCTGCGTCGTGCAAAGGACGTCGCTTTCGAACCGGTTGAGCGGCTCGACCGCCAGGGTAACGCCGGCATTCCGTGCATACTCCCCTGCTTCCTTCAAACCTCTGACGCAGCGATCCTTGCGCGCCAGCCGCTCGGTTTCGTCGACAGGCTGCGGCGGCCGGCCGGCGAAGACCAGCGGGTTGCCGGTCAGCGGGCCGCCGACGATCTTCGCGCCGAGCCCCGCAGCGCAATCGACCGTGTACTTGAGATATTCGACACCGGACCGATGAGCCTGGATTTCGGCTGATGCGAGATTGCGCTGAAGGTTGACGCGGGCTGCGAGCACCACGCCGAGCCCGGCATGTTCAAGTGCCTTGCGCGTCTCCTTGATGTCGAGCTCCCCCACCTCTGGAACGAGAAGCTCAACGAAATCAAAACCGTGTTCCCGCATCTTCGCAAACAGCGGAAAGTGCTCGGCTGTAAAGGGCCGCGCATATTGCATCGAAATCAACCCGATCGGGTTCATCTGCCATTCCTTTTTAAGAGCGAGGTTCGAACTGCCGAACCCGATTGAAAATCGATAGACGTCAGCCTTTGACCGCCCCCTGGGTCAGCCCGCCGATGAGGCGCCGTTGCACGAGAAGGAAGAGGATGGTCGCCGGCATGGCGCCGACGACGGCACCCGCCGCGAGCAGACCCCATTCGATCTGGTATTCTCCGATCAGGGTCTGGATCGCCACGGTGACGGGGCGCACGTTGCGGCCGCCGAGCGTCAGGGCGTAGAGATATTCGTTCCAGGCGGTGATGAAGATATAGATGCCGGTCGAGATGATCCCCGGCATGGTCAGCGGCAGCACTACCTTCCGCAACGCGGTCAGCCGTGAGGCGCCATCGGTCATCGCCGCTTCGTCGAGGCTCTTCGGGATCGCCCCGATGTAGCTCGTCAGCATCCAAACGGCAAAAGGAATGGCGACGGTCGCGTTGGCGAGGATTAGGCCGAGATGCGTGTCCAATATTCCGAACTTTCTCATCAGCACGAATAGCGGAAGAATGAGGAGCACGATCGGGAACATGTTGATCAGCAGGAACTGGAGCATCAACAGTTTCCGGCCGGGAAAGCGAAACCGCGAAAAGGCATAGGCCGCGGTGACCGAGACGATCAGGCCGACGACGACGGTCCCGCCAGCGATGATCAGGCTGTCCATCATGTTCTTCAGAAACGACGTCTGCTCGAAAAGCCTGACGTAGTTGTCGGCACTCCATCCGGCCGGCGAAAGCGACACTCCGCTGGCGTTGAGCGCCGCAGTAGGTGTCAGGGACGTCAGAATCATCCAGGCGAAGGGTGCCATTGCGAAGATCACCAGCAACGCGACCGGCAGGTCGGTCGTCAGGATACGCCGAAGGGTTCCGGGCTTTTTCACTTCTGCACCTCCCGCATCGTCCGGGCCAGATAGACGGCGACGAATGCGCCGAGGAAAATGGTGAAGGTCACGGCGATCGACGTTCCGTAGCCGAAATCAAGATTCTGGCGCGCCTTGATGAAGGCATAGAGAGGCAGCGTATACGTCGCGTAGCCCGGGCCGCCGCCGGTCATGACGAAGATCACGTCCATCGAATTGGCAACCCAGATCACCCGGAGCAACCCGGCAGTCGCCAGAACCGGCGCGATACCGGGCAAGGTAATGTGCAGGAACTGACGCCAGGGCGACGCGCCGTCGATCGACGCGGCCTCGTATTGGCTTTTCGGAATGCCCTGCAGGCCAGCGAGGATCATCACCGCGAAGAACGGAAATCCCTGCCAGGTCAAAGTGGCGATGATCGCGTAGATCGCAACATTGGGGTCGGCAAGCCACGGAACCGCTGCCTTGACGATCGAGAGATAGATCAGGATGTCATTGAGAACGCCGGTATTCGGATCGTAGATCCAGCGCCACATGAGCGCGATGACGACACTCGGCAGAGCCCAGGGAATGATGATCAAAGCGCGCGCGAGACCACGCCACGGAAACTCGCGATTGAGCAGCAGCGCCGTCAGCAGGCCGAGCCCCATCTGCAGCGGCACCGTCAGACCGATCCAGATGATCGTGTTCCAGAGCGCCGCCCAGAAGACCGGGTCGCTGAACAGCTTCACATAGTTTGCGAAGCCGACGAACTTGCTGGCATTCGGCCTGAAGAGCACGAGATCGTAGAAGCTCGTCCACACCGCCTGGATCATCGGCATGAAGACGATGACGATCGTGACGAAGACGGCCGGCGCCAGGAGCATGTAGGGAAGGATGCGTTCCGAACGCCATTGAATTCGGCTTCGGCGCATCGGGGTAGAGGTCGTCGATAAAGACATGATCGGCTCCGGGGACGAACTGCGGTGGACGGCCCCGGAGCAAACCGGAGCCGTCGCCCATGGACTACTCGGCAAAAAGCGTCTGCAACTGTTCCATCATCTGCTTTGCAGTGATCTGTCCGGTGAGAGCCTGCTGCATGTTGGTCTGCCACGCCGTGTTGACGAACTCGGTCACTGCGGACGTCTGCGGCAGCACCTTGGCGAAGGGCAGCGACTCCACCGTCGCATCGACAAAGCGGCGCTCATGCAGTTTCCAGTTCGCCGAACCACTCTTGGTCACGGTCATCTGGCCGGTCGCACTGTTGAACGCGACATTGTTTTCGCCCTCGGCGAGGAAGGAGATCCACTTCCATGCCGCATCCTTCACGGCCGATGACGAGAAGATCGCCAGGGATTCGTCGCCATAGGATGTCCACTGTCCCTTGCCGCACTTCGGCACCGGCACGGCCGATACCTTGTCACCCAGCGCCGCCACGAGATCCTTGGAGGAGCCGATGTGATGGATGGTCATTGCCGTCTTGCCGGATTTGAAGGCGGCGATGATTTCCTGGAAGCCGTCGTTCGGTGCCGAGGGCGGAATGACCTTATCCTTCTGGAAGAGATCGACGAGCCACTGGTTGGCAGCGATCGCTTCAGGGGTCGTCAGACCGCCCGGCTTCAGCTCGGCGCCCTGCGACATGACGAACGAGCCCCACTGGTCCCATCCACCCTTACCGCCACGCAGCCCGAAGCCGTAGGTATCCGGTGCCTTCGTCAGCTTGATCGCGTCGTCCCTGAATTCCTCGCAGGTGGTCGGCGGCTTCAGGCCTGCGGCCTGAAAGAGATCCGTGCGATAATAGAGATAGAGAACGACATACTGGATCGGCAGGTAATATTGCTGGCCGTCAGGTCCCTTGTTCAGCTCGAGCAGGTTGTCGAGCAGATCGGCCTTGCCCTTCCAGGCATCGATCCGATCGCCGAGCGGCTCGAGCGCGCCCATCTCGACGAGTCGCGGCTGTGCAAACAGCTTCACCATCGCGGCGTCAGGCGCGTTGCCTCCCACGATCGAGGTGTAGAGATTGTCGTAATAGCTGTTCCACGGAACGTTTTCCGCTTCGATCTTGATATCCGGGTTTGCCGTTTCGAACTTCTTCACCAGGTCCGACATCGGGTTGGCGGGATTGTCGAAATGGTACCAGAAGCGGACGGTCTCCGCCGCCATGGCGTGACTAAAGGCGGCCGAAGCTGCCAGGGCGGCGCCGAGCGCCAAAGTCTTCAGAATTTTCATGCCTTCCTCCTCTTATTTTAACGCTATTGGCGGCCAGTCAGCCGCCTTGCTGCATTGCCCGCCGCATGAAGCGCCTCCCGCGCCGCGGCCAGTTCACGAGTGTTCTGCAAGAACCCGTGCATGACGCCCGGGACGATTTGCAGTTCGTCGTCACGCCCGAGCGCCCGAAGGCGCCGGCCAAGCTCAAGTGTGTCGGAGAGCAGCGGATCGACGACCGCCGCCATGAGATAGAGCGGAGGCAACGACGCCAAGGCGGCATCGTCAGCCATCAGCGGGCAAGCCAGGGGATTGCCGTCAATCGCCTGCTCGCCGGCATAGAAGCTCCAGTAGCGCTGCATTTTCGGCCGCGTCAGGCCTGGACCATTCTCGAACCGGATATAGGATGGGGTCTCGAACGACCGGGCGTAGTTTCCATAGAACAACAGGGCGCCATCGGCCTTGGCTCCGCCGATTGCCTGCTCGTGAAGCATCGCGGCCAATGCGAGGTTCGCCCCGGCCGAGTCACCCGAGATCAGAACCGGCCCGCTCCTGACGCCAGCCTCCTTCGTCGCGGCAAAGACGCTTCGCAGCGCCGAGACGACGTCTTTGAGCCCGGCAGGAAACGGACTTTCCGGCGCCAGCCGGTAATCCGGCAGAACCACAGGCATTCCGCTCTCGACAGCAAGCACCCGTGCGCAACGTTCGTGCGTCTCGGGTGAACAGAAGGCAAAGCCGCCACCGTGGATGAAAAGAATGACACCGGGGCGAGCGTCTTGCGGCACCAGCACCTTGAGACGGGTCCGCGCCGCGCCCAAGGCGGCGTCTTCGTCCACCCAGACATCGCCAGCGAAATCGATTGCCGGCATCTCGGTGTTGCATCGCACGTTAGCGGCGAGCGATTGAGCGCGCCCTTCAGCGGGCGGCAGCGTCGTCGGATCGGGCAGAGCACCGAGTTCGCGATAGACCGCCTCGATCAAGGCGATCGATTCCTCGGACAGTTCTCCCGACATATCCACGGACGCGCTCACTGCGTCGCCTCCGGAAACACCTCGGGACCAAGATCGACAATCGTCGCGATGTGATGCTGCATCGCCTTGGTGGCACGAAGCGCATCGCCGCTTTCGATGCAGTCGATGATGCTGCGATGGCGCCCTGCCGTTGCCTCAAGGTCCCGGGCTGCCGGGCTGCGGGATATCTTGAAGCGGTGATTGTGAACGAGGCAGCGATGCAAGATCGGGTCGAGGGCCGGAAGGTTCGCATCTTCGAAAATACGGCGATGGAAATCCCTGTCGAAGGCGGCAAGCTCCAGTTCATCACCGGTTTTTGCGGCCGACATCATCTTGTCGAACAGCTCGTTCAGATCCCGGATCAAAGTCCGGCTCGGCGCCCGCATCACGCGCGCCATGCCGTTTCCTTCGATCTGCTGGCGAAGGCGAAACATTTCGATCGCCTCGTCTTCGGTGCATTCCGAGACCTGCGTGCCCCGCCGCCCCTTTCGCAACACGAGACCTTCTTCCTGAAGCTGCAGCAGCGCTTCGCGAACGGTGCCCTGGCTGCATTGGAAGTGCGCGGCCAGATCCAGTTCGGTGAGCCCTGTGCCGGGCTCCAGCACGCCGAGCATGATGTCGCGCTTCAGAGCATCGAAGGCCGCCCCCGCCTTTGCGGGCCTGCTCGCTGTCTGCCTGGGAGGAAAATATGCCATGTGCCGGTCCGAACGGTTGCCAATCCAATCAAGTATCATTATCGATATTGATCTCGATAATGAGCGTCAAGTCAGAAATTTCGATCTGGGAGGAACATGTGGCCGGAATCGAACTGAAAAGAATCCAGAAGTCGTACGGCTCACTGAAGGTCATTCACGACATCGACGTGGACATCAGAAGCGGAGAATTCCTTGTGCTGGTCGGGCCATCCGGCTGCGGGAAATCCACGCTACTGCGGATGATCGCCGGCTTGGAGGAGATATCCGGAGGCGACCTGATCATCGATGGCGCACGCGTGAACGAGCTGGCGCCGGCCGAGCGGAATATCGCCATGGTGTTCCAGGACTACGCGCTCTATCCGCATATGACGGTCCGCGAAAACATGTCCTTCGGCCTGAAAATGCGGGGCGAAAAAGACGATCAGATATCGGGTCGGGTAGGACAGGCAGCCGATGTGCTGAAGATCGCCGATTATCTCGAGCGGCGTCCTGGCCAACTCTCCGGAGGACAGCGCCAGCGCGTTGCCATGGGCCGGGCGATTGTCAGGGAGCCTGCCGCGTTTCTGTTCGACGAGCCGCTATCCAACCTCGATGCGGCACTTCGTGTCGAAATGCGGCTCGAAATCGCAAAGCTGCACAACCGCATGAAAGCAACGACCGTCTATGTCACGCATGACCAGGTCGAGGCGATGACACTGGCGGATCGCATCGTCGTCATGAACGGCGGCGTCGTCGAGCAGATCGGCAGGCCGCTCGATCTTTACCACAAGCCCTCCAGCCTCTTCGTCGCCCGCTTCATAGGCAGCCCGACCATGAATACGATACCTGCGACGCTGACAGCCGACAGCGCCGGCATCCAGATCCTCGGCCGGCATCTCCCGCTTCAGACTCCCATTGCGTCGGGCGTCTCGACCCGCGACGTCGTTCTCGGCGTCCGGCCGGAAGATCTCACCCAATGTTCCAAGGATGAGGCCTGGTTCAGCGGCGAGCTTATGGTTGCCGAGCGACTGGGCAGCCAGACTTACGGCTACGTCGAAATTGGCCACTCGAAAATGTTGAGCGTCGAATTTCCGAGAAACAGCGACCTGACTGTCGGCGACACGATGCATTTCCGCTGCACAAGCGGGAACATTCATCTCTTCGATGCGAGCAGCGGCAGGAGCTTGTCCTGATCGGATGCGTGAAGGGATGGCAATCAACCCACGGCCGCAGAAAGGTCAACCAGGATCGCCGGAGGCAACTCGCTGGCCAAATGGTTGAAATTTGCGCCAGATGAACAGCCTCAACCACCCAGCCACTAGCTGCCGCTATCTCGCGCCAAGACGAAATCGTGCTCGACATCCCAGAATTTGTCGGCGAATTCGAGAACCCTGGCCCTGCCGGCGTCCTCCTTCAGGCGAAATTCCGCCAGCAGGCTTTCTTTGACCCCGAACACCGCATCCGAGTGGATGTAGGGATCGTCTGGATCGAAGATGTGGGTCGTCAGGGTTTCGAAGCCATCGGCCTTGATGATGTAGTGCAGATGCGCCGGACGGTAGGGATGGCGGCCGAGTTGAGCGAGCAGCTGCCCCACGGGTCCGTCATCCGGAATCGGGTAGAATTTCGGCTTCACGGCGCGGAACCAGTAGCGACCGTCAGCGCCCGTGCGGAAGATGCCCCGGAGATTGAAGTTCGGCTGGATGCCCTTCTGCTGGACGTCGTAGAAACCCTCGTCATTCGCTTGCCAGACGTCGATCACGGCATTCTCGATCGGCTTTCCATCGGTGTCCAGGATACGGCCACTGATGACCATGTCCTCACCCTTCTGATCGAGGCAGATATTGGCGCCCATCGGCAGTTCCGGTGCGTCAGCGACATGGAAAGGCCCGAGCACGGTGCTTTCCGAAGCGCCTGAAGGCTTGCGGTTGTTGATCGCGTCCACAAGCATCGAAACGCCGAGCACGTCCGACAGCAGGATGAACTCCTGGCGCCAGTCGGTGCAGGTGTGGCCGGTGCGGGTGAGGAACATGATCGCCTCCATCCACTCGTCCTGCGTCGGCTCCAGTTCCTTGACCGCCTCGTGAAGCTTTCGCGTCACGACCTCCATCACCTGCTTCAGCCGCTCGCTCTTGGCGTTGACGTTCCGGCTGGTGACCACCTCGACCGAGCTTGCCTCGGTGAAATATCCTCTTTCGTCGCTGCTCATTTCTGCCTCACCGGTCCAGAACGGTCTTTAGAACGCGGCGCAATTCGCCTTCGGCATCGGGTACCGCCGCCTCGGCGCGCCACGCGACATGGTGATCGGGGCGAACCAGAAGCGCGCCGGCATCACGGATTTCCCGGGCCTGCGCCCAGCCGCCGGTCAGATCTTGCCAGACCTGCCGCGGTCCGATCTTGTGTACGTTGATCTGGATACCGAATTCCTTGGCAACGGCCTTGGCCGCAGCCTGCCATCCGTCCCCGCCGATGCCGGTCAGGATGGTAAACACCCCATGCCCCGCCAGGTCGAGGCTCGATATCTTCTCGCCGTTCTGGCCGAACAGCCAGACATGCGGCAGGCGGGCGCCCGGCCAGGATGTCGGCTGGAAATGAAGCTCGGCGTCCTTCTCGAATTTCGGTTCGGGCTGATCGTCTTTGACTACGGCATTCGAGGCATAGCGGTGGTTCATTTCGACGCCATGCGCATCAAATTCATAAACCTTGGAGGCGATCGCTTCGCGGATGGCGGCGCGCTGGCGCTCGGCGTCTTCGGTGTCGTTGCAGCGCGCATCCATATTCTGCTGCATCTTGACCGGGTCGACGGAATCCAGAAGGCCGAGAGATTTGAAGATCGGGCCGAATTCCTCGATCGACTTGTTAGCGCGCGTGACGATCTGCTTAGCGATCGGCGCGCGCTCGGCCTGATAGCTGTCGAGCAGCCCTGCTCCGGCCTGCCCCTTGAGCACCATCGCAAGCTTCCAGGCAAGGTTGAAACCGTCCTGGATCGAGGTGTTGGACCCGAGCCCGTTCGACGGCGGATGGCGGTGCACGGCATCGCCCATGCAAAAGACCCGCCCGTTCGACATCGTCGTCGCGTACATGTTGTTGACCGTCCAGGTCGAGACCGATTTGATCTTGGGTGTCAGATCGGGAACGCCGACGAGTTCGCGCACCACCTTGGTTGCGAATGCGTCATCGACCTGTGGCGCCGGCTGGTTGATGTCGTAGCCCCAGACGATCAGCCATTCATCCCAAGGGCGGACCATGCGCACGAGGCCCATGCCGATGCCGCCGACATCGGCGCCCGGCTGCAGCACCCAGTAAAGAACCGATGGGCGATGCACGACATAACGCGAAAGGTCGGCTTCGAAGAGGATGTTCATCGAACCGGCAACACCCATCTTGCCCTCGAAGGTCAAGCCGGCATGTTCCGCAACCTTGGAATTGCCGCCATCGGCGCCGATCAGAAACTTGGAACGGATCGTCAGTTCCTTGCCGGTCAGGCGGTCGAGGCAGGTGGTCGTGACGCCCTCCCCGTCCTGAACATGGCTCAGATATTCCGTCGACATGCGCGACTGGGCGCCGCGCGAGCATGCCGTCTTGAAGAGCAGCGGCTCCATATAGGTCTGCGGCAGGTCGTTCATGCGCCCCGGCGAGGTCAGGATGTGCTCGGCCTGCGACAGCGGGTGGTTGCCCCAGCTCTGCATGCGGCCGATCTCCTCGCCCGCAACCGCCGTACAGAAGACGTTCTGACCCATCAGCTCCTGCTCGGTCGCAAAGAGATAGGCCTCGTCCTCCACGTCACGGCCGAGATCGCGCAGGACCTCCATTGTCCGCTGGTTGGTGATATGCGCGCGCGGCGTGGTCGCCAGCCAGCGATAGCGGTTGATGACCAGGGGCTCGACACCGTAGGTCGCAAGCAAAGCGGCCGTTGCAGAACCCGCAGGCCCGGTTCCGATGATCAAGACGTCGGTGGTTATATCAGCCATTCGGTCCTCCCATTGTGTCGAATGATGCAGGTCCGCCCTTCAGCAGGCGGCGGACCGGAAATAGCTCCCAGCCAGTACGCCGGGAAATAAGCCCCCAGAGCCCCTGGGGTGCGAAAAGCATGGTGACGATCGCCAGTGCTCCGAGCGCCAGCAGATACCAGGAGCCGTAGCTCGAAAAGGCATTCTGCAGCGCGAAGAAGACGAGGACGCCGAGAAGCGGCCCCTCGATCGTGCCGATGCCGCCGATCACGACGATGAAAACGACGTAGGCCGTCCAGTCGGTCAGCGAGAAGGCCGCGTCCGGAGATATCCGTGCTTTCTGAAGATAGATCAGCGCGCCGACCATGCCTGTGACGAATGCGGTCAGCAGATAGATCGCCGACTTCAACCGGAGCGCATCGACGCCGAGTGCACGGGCAGCGGTTTCGTTGTCGCGGACTGCGGCAAGGCCAAGCCCGTGCTTGCTGCGCAACAGCTTGTAGATCAGCGTGATGGTGGCGACGGCGAGCGCCAGTGCCAGCCAATAGGCGAGCGCATCTGCGGCCGCGGCGGGCCGCATGCCGAACCAGTCGCCGAGGGCGGAAAGTCCCAGCATATCGCGTGTGGCATCGCGCGGCAGCGAGGTGCCGGTTCCACCGCCAAGCGCCTTCCACTGCGCAAGCAGCAACCGCCCGACTTCGGCAATCACCCAGGTGCCGATCGCAAAATAGGGACCGTAGAGGCGGAAGGAGAAGAAGGCGGTCGGAATGGCAACCAGTGCTGCCAGCAGGCCGGCAAGCGGGATGGCGATCAGGGGATCGACGCCCGCCAGGATGACCAGACCGAACAGGGCGTAAGCGCCGCATCCGACGAAGAGCTGTTGCCCGACCGAAATGAGACCCGCATAGCCGGCCAGCAAATTCCAGCTCTGCGCCAGCGTCAGCATCGTCAGGATGAAGAAGAGGTCCTGGACAACACCGCGCGATACGGCAAAAGGCGCAGCCGCCATCAGCACGACCACGGCGATGGCTGCGATGGAAAAGAGGCCGGACAGCTTCGTCCGCGTCTCGATCCTCCATGCACCCTTTGCGTTGATGTCATCTGTCATCGTGTTGAAACCTGTCGTCATGGCGCGCCTCAATCCACTGCTCTCGGGAAGAGGCCGCGTGGCCGAAGGAGAAGCACGAGAAGGAAGGCGATATGGCCGGAAAGGATCTGCCATTCGGGATTGATCGAGGCGCCGACCGTCTGCGCCACGCCGAGGATGACGCCGCCCGCCAGCGTTCCCCAGAGCGATCCGAGACCGCCGATGATCACCGCTTCGAAGGCGTAGATGAGCCGGGACGGGCCGGAGGTCGGGTCGAAATTGGCGCGCGTCCCGAGATAGAGCGCAGCGACGGTGACGATCATCATCGCAAGACCTGTGGCGATCGCGAAGATCGAGTTCGGCCGAATCCCCATCAAGCGGGCGGTGACGACGTCATCGGAGGTCGCCCGGAAGGCGCGTCCGAGAGCCGTGCGGTAGATCAGCTGATTGAGCGCCACGATGACGGCGACGGCCGACGCGAAGGTCAGCAGCGGCATGAGGCCGGCGTTTATTCCGGCAAGCTGGATCGACGCGGTTTCGAGCGCGCCTGTCGAAACACGCTTGCTGTCGGCAGTGAATGTTTCCAAAAGCCCGTTCTGGATAACGATCGAGAGACCGAAAGTGACGAGCAGCGGCGGCAGGATATCCTTGCCCAGCGTACGGTTTAACAGATGATATTGCAGCAGCCAGCCGAGCCCGAACATCAGCGGAGCAGCAATGACCGCCGCCACGAACGGATCGAGCCCCAGCGTCGAGACGATCAGCAGGATCAGAAAGGCGGCCAGCACGATCAGATCGCCATGGGCGAGATTGACGAGGCGCATGATGCCGAAGACCAGGCTGAGGCCAGCGGCAAACAGCGCGTAAAGGCCGCCGAGCAGCACGCCTTGCAGGAGCGTATCAAGCCAGCTCATGGGTACCAGCTCCAAAATAGGCGGCGTGGATAGCGGCCCGGTCGAGTTCCGCGGGGCGTCCGGTCAGAGTGATGCGGCCCTCCATCATGCAGTAGACGCGGTCGGCCACCTTCAGCGCCTGCGCGATATCCTGCTCGACGATGACGATCGCCGCGCCCGATGCGCGGATCTTCGAGAAGGCACCGTAGATGTCCTTGATGACGACAGGCGCAAGACCGAGGCTGAGCTCGTCGCAAAGCAGCACTTCCGGATTTGACATCAAGGCACGGCCGATCGCCACCATCTGCTGCTGCCCACCGGAAAGCGCAGTTGCCGGATTGCGCCTTCTCTCCTTCAGAATCGGGAAAAGCGCATAGATCGTTTCCAGCGACCAGTAGCCGGGCGCTCTTTTGCCATAGCTGCCGATCTGCAGATTTTCTTCAACGCTCAGGGATGGAAACAACTTGCGGCCCTCGGGCACCAAGGCGATCCCGCGGCGGACGACATCGGCGGCATCAAGTGCACCGATCGGCTGCCCGCGATGATGGATCATCGCCGGCGCATTGGAAATCACGCCTGCAATCGAGCGCATCAAAGTCGATTTCCCTGCGCCGTTGGCGCCGATCACCGCAATGGTATCGCCGGCCTGGAGTTCGAGATCGACACCGAAGATCGCCTGGAAATCGCCGTAGAAAGCGGTAAGGCCTCGGGTTTCAAGAAGGTTCGCCATCACACCTCCATTCCGAGATAGATCTCGCGCACTTCGCGGGACGCCATGATCGCATCGGGTTCGCCGATACCGATCACGCGGCCGAAATTGAGGACCAGCAGACGCTCGGCGACTGCCGTCAGCGCGTGCAGAACATGTTCGATCCAGATGATCGTCACGCCGCGGCCATGGACCCGCTTGATCGTTGCGACCAGCTGCTGGCACTCACCCTCCGTCAGCCCACCGGCAATCTCGTCGAGCAACAGAAGCTTCGGCTTGGTGGCAAGCGCCCGGGCAAGCTCAAGACGTT
>Ga0209025_1002661_pt1 | contig 18258 bp, 15 predicted proteins | sample AraplaMF_Col_mLB_FD_184256 | JGI IMG/M metagenome (GOLD analysis project Ga0209025, IMG submission 184256) | Arabidopsis root microbial communities from the University of North Carolina, USA - plate scrape MF_Col_mLB (SPAdes) (version 2) | ecosystem: Host-associated > Plants > Roots > Endosphere... | reverse complement strand
GACATTGCGTTCTCTGTGGATAGCGTTCTTGCGGCATTTGGTGTTTCAAATGAAGTATGGATTTTACTTCTTGGCGGAATGCTTGGTATTTTAATGATGCGTGGTATTGCCGGCGTATTTTTACGATTACTAGAACGTATTCCAGAACTAGAAACGACAGCATATATATTAATTGGAATTATTGCTGCGAAAATGTTGCTTTCTGTATTTCATATTGAAATGCCGCACTGGTTATTCTTCATCATTTTAGTTATTGCATTTGGTGCGACATTTATTTTACATTATATGAAAACATCTCGCCAAACTCGTGAAGAGGTGGCAGCTTCTAAGAAAGAAGATTAATAGGTTAATAGATTAAATGGGTTTGCTCATCATATGGGCGCCCATTTTTTATAAACGTTTCGTTTGGAGGTGAACGAGTGTGTTTTCACGTTTTACATTTCACCCACAGTTACTAGGCGGGGAAGAAGTATTAAAACAGTTTGAAACCGGTTTAGCAAAGCGGCCGCATTATGAAGTAACAGAGAATGATCTACATTTTAGCTATATAGGCTGTCGCATTCTTGGCGTGCCTAATGATACGGATGAATACTTTAACCAGTTATTTGCGTATAGTCAAAATGAGAAGATCACTGTACTTCACGAACAAAATTTAAATAAAGTCATTCCTTCAGAAAAGCTTCGTGATATTCAAGAAGTTTTTTCACTGCATCAACAGGCAGCAAACGGTTTAACTGTCAATCGTCTCGTTGCCCATTTATCGGGAAAACGTTTATTGCCCGAAGTTGATCATCCCGATATACAACACTACATACATGCAACTTTTATTTCAATTTTAAAGCTGTACGAAAAACAGCATAATCAATCGTTAAAAACAGAAGGTTTTCGCCGGTTTTTAATTGATATGATTAAGTTAAGTGAAAATTACGTTTCGAAATGGTTTTCACAAAAGGATTATAAAGCACAAATGCCGCAAATTATATGGTATGGTGATGCGTCGGAAAGTCGAATTTACTTTTTATACTTCCTTATTATGCTCGGATGTGATGTATTGTATTATCATCCAGAAGGAGAAGATGGTTTTGAAACAATCGATGAAGAAAATCGAACATTTGTGATTTCGCATTCGAGTCGGATTGCATTAGAACCATTTCCGGATAAAAAGAGAGAGCGCGTTGCAACTGTCGCGTATCAAGCCTCAAAAGAAATTGAGCAAGTGCTTCATCATGATAATTCACTCTTGTATAAACCATGGCAATTTAGAGCGTATACACCAGTTGCCCGGACGTTAAAGACGACGTATGATGAACTGTTTATCATTACGAAAGAAAAAGCATTTATAAGACCAACATTCTTTGTAGAAAAAGGGCATATTTATATTCCATCATTATTTGCAAAAGTGTCTGGTGTTTCTAAAAATGAGAAAGAGTATTTTCAAAGATTAAAAACGTTAACATCATATGAAAATAGTCTGCTAATCAATCAATTTCCTTTTACGAAGGAACAGAAAGCGAATTTTCAATTCCATTATCGTGATGCGTTAAACCGTTCAGGAAAACTTGATGCACAGAATATCATTCAAAGTCATTGGTGGCCGCATAAGCGCTTACCAGAAGGGCTGCAATATGGTATTGCAGAGGCTATCATTCATACATGTGAAAGTGGGCTCTGCAAAAGAGTAGGATCTGAAACAGAGCAAGACACTGCTTTATATGTGTTTGCTCAGCTTTCACAAATCCCACCGAACATACTTGAGCAGCTTGAGAAATTTGATTATTCGCAAGAAGTGCCGAAAGTAGTTATATTTAACAATGAGAAAAGTGGAGAGCTGACACGTTCTGATGCGGTAGTAATGCTCTTTTTAAATCAAATTGGTGTCGATGTGTTACATTTTAATCCGACAGGACGTAATGACATCGAGCAGTATATTGAAGCGGGCGCATTTGATTCCCACTGGCTAGAAGAAGTGAGCTTTGATGTAGCCTTTCACGGCGCTTCGTCTCATAAAAATTTATCAAACACTTTAAAGGGGTTATTTCGGCCATTTTTATAAAGAAAGGAAGATACATATATGAATCCGATCGTATTAGATCCAACAACAGAATTGAATGAACAAACGTCGAAAGATATTCGCCTGCAGTTAAGACAAGACTCTGAGGTGCAGCGCATATATAATGGTGTAGACATTAAAGATCAATTGGAATTAATTGAGCTAGGTAAAGAGCCATCTTTAGAGATTTCAAGGTTTGCAGATCAAATTTTACATACGATGACATTATCGAAAGTAGAAGACTCTGGTGAGCTATTAAAACAGCTTGGGAAAATTATGGACAAGTTTGACAGTAAAGATTTCGTTGAAGAAAAAAGCGGTTTTTTCTCTCGTTTATTTAAAAAAGGAAATCAAATGATTGAACAAATCTTTAATAAGTATCAAACGATGGGCCGCGAAATGGATAAAGTGTACGTGGAAATCACGAAATATCAAGATGAAATGAAGCGTTCAATCGGTACGTTAGATGGTTTGTATGATCAAAACTTAAAATACTATTTAGATTTAGAGAAATACGTTGTTGCGGGTGAAATGCTACTTGAGCGTCTGCAAACAGAATTAGTTCCAATGTATGAAGAGCGCGTTCAAAACAATGATCAACTTGCAGGAATCGAGCTAGAATCATTAAAGAACTCTGTAGAGATTTTAGAACAACGCATTGACGATTTAGAAAAAGCGCGTATGGTTGCCCTATTAACAGCACCGCAAATTCGTATGATTCAACGTGGTAACAACAAGTTAATCGGGAAAATTAATTCAGCGTTTATTACGACAATTCCTATTTTTAAAAATGGTATTATTCAGGCTGTGAATGCAAAACGTCAAAAGCTTGTTGCCGATTCAATGGCAGAACTTGACCGCCGCACAAACGAGTTGTTGAAGAGAAATGCTCAAAATATCGCAACGCAAAGTGTCGAAGTAGCAAAACTAACTGGTTCTTCAAGTATTAAGATGGAAACGCTTGAAGAGACTTGGAACATTATTTCGAAAGGTGTTCAAGAAACAAAACAAATTGAAGAACAAAACAAACGTGAGCGTGAAGAAAGCCGTAAGCGTATGGCAGAATTAACGGATCGAATTAAGAAGGAAATGCAAGGATAATGATAGAAAAGGCAGTGAGGAATTTCCTTACTGCCTTTTCAATACCTTTATTATTTCATTTACTAGTAACGGAATGATACTAAGTAATAAAACAAATCCCCAATCGTTTACTGTTAAAGCATGTACACCAAATATGCTGGCAAGAGGCGGAATCGAAATAATACATACTTGTATACATACACCGATCAGAAGAGAGAAAACTAAGTATTTATTTGTCAATATCCCAATCGAGAAGATTGATTTTGTACGTGATCGTAAATTAAAAGAGTGAACGAGCTGTGAAAAACTGAGTGTGACAAAGGCCATTGTTTGCGCATGTAATAAAGCATCTGCTTCAATTTGAGATGGAAAGAGAGGAAAAAGATTCGTATCCCCTGTATATAATTTTGCGCCAACAATAAAGGCGATTAATGTGATGAGCCCAATGACAATCCCGTTTAGTATTAAAAATGGTACACTGCCGTTAAATAAGCTGTCTGTCGCACGGCGCGGCTTTTCTTTCATAACGTCCGGATCTTCTGGATCTACGCCAAGTGATAATGCTGGAAGTGTATCTGTAATTAAATTCACCCACAAAATATGAATGGGACGAAGTGGTGTAGCCCAGCCGAGTAAAATAGCTAAGAAGAGTGTAATGATTTCTCCGAAGTTACAAGAAAGTAAGAAAAGAATAGACTTTCTAATGTTATGATAAATGCTTCTCCCTTCTTCGACGGCTTTAACAATAGACGAGAAATTATCGTCTGTTAACACCATATCAGCAGCACCTTTTGCGACATCCGTTCCGGTAATCCCCATTGCAACACCAACATCTGCTTGTTTTAAAGATGGTGCATCATTGACCCCATCTCCAGTCATGGAAACAATATTTCCATTTGCACGTAGTGCTTTTACAATTTTCACTTTATGTTCAGGAGAAACACGAGCAAAGACGTTTAAATGATTCACTTCGTTTGCGAGTTGTTCATCTGAAAGATTGTCTAATTGTGTTCCCATTATTACTTCGGATTCTTCTGCAGCAATTCCAAGTTCTTTTGCAATGGCAAAGGCGGTATCTTTATGATCTCCTGTAATCATAACGGTGCGAATGCCAGCTTTCTTACATTCTTTAATAGCTGCTTTCACTTCTTGGCGAGGCGGGTCAATCATCCCTACAAGACCAATGAATATAAGATTTTCTTCTGCTTCTTGCATGTTAATATGCTCGGCACTGTATTGTTTGAAAGCGAATGAAAGTACGCGTAACGCTTTTTGTGACATCGCTTGTGCCGCTGCTATTATTTCGTTTTGATCACTTTCAGTTAATGGCTGCACAGTGCCATTTTTAAGAATATGTTTGCACCTAGGTAAGAGTTTATCGATTGCCCCTTTTGTCATACTAAAGTAGTTGTCTTCGTATTCATGCAGCGTTGACATCATTTTACGATCAGAGTCAAAAGGAAACTCATTTAGGCGTTTATGTTTCTTTTCTAGCATATCTTTTTGAAGATCAAAGGTAGATCCCGCAACAAGAAGAGCAATTTCTGTCGGATCTCCAGTTTGTGATTCAGCATTGTAAGAGGCGTCGTTACATAAAACCATATTTTCTAATAGTAGACGCTGAACATCATTATTTACGTTTACATTTTCTAATGCATCGTATGTACCATCACTATAAAAGTGAGTAACTGTCATTTTATTTTGCGTTAATGTCCCAGTCTTATCTGAACAAATAATCGTAACAGAGCCAAGTGCTTCAACAGCTGGTAGTTTCCGGATGATGACATTTTGTTTAATCATACGCTGTACACCGATTGCGAGAACGATAGAAACGATAGCTGGTAAGCCTTCTGGAATCGCGGCAACCGCTAAACTTATCGCGGTCATAAACATTTCTAACGTATCACGACCTTGGAAAAAACCGATTAAGAACATGATGATACATATTCCTACAGAGACAAATCCTAAATATTTTCCAACTTGCGCTAGGCCTTTTTGAAGAGGTGTTGTATCATCATCAGCTTGATGCAAGAGAGTGGCGATTTTCCCTATTTGTGAATGCATTCCTGTTTGGGTAGCTACGCCAACACCGCGACCATATGTAACAAGTGTAGACATAAAGGCCATATTCTTTTGATCACCTAATGGTACTTTCTTCTGATGTTGCCCTGAAGGAGTATACGTTGCATCTTTATCTACAGGAACGGATTCGCCCGTTAAAGCAGATTCTTCAATTTTTAAATTGGCTGTTTCGATGAGCCGTAAGTCACAAGGAATATAGCGACCTGCATCAAGCAGAACAATGTCTCCAGGAACGACATTTTCGGATGGAATTTCTTTTAATTCACTACCTCGTTTTACAATTGCTTTTGGAGTCGCCATCTTTTTTAAAGCTTCTAGAGCTTGCTCTGCTTTTGATTCTTGAATGATACCAATTACAGCATTTAAAACGACTACAACAGCAATAATACTAGCATCAGCCCATTCGCCGACAAAGGCAGAAATAAGAGCTGCAATTAAAAGAACATAGACGAGAATATCATTGATCTGGGCAAAAATACGTTGACCCAAAGTTCTTTTTTTCTTCATTTCGAGCTCGTTTTTCCCGTATTTGTTTAATCGAGCTACCGCTATTTCTTCGGTTAAACCTTGCTGTTCATTTGTTTCTAGTTCATGCAATGTCTGAGTTGTTGTCTTACTGTACCAATTGCTCATATGAAAGCACCTCCAGTAAAAAACAGTTATCAATTGTAGTGTGGAAAATTTCGATTTGATGTGAAGTCTCTGATGAGTGGGTTATTATTATTTTACAATATTTTGAAGGTGTGCGAATAAATGTGGAGATTTGTCATAAATTTGTTGGAAATAAAAAGAAACGGATTTCAAAAGATTGACATGTATCAAACTTTTGGAATCCGCTGTCATAGCCACTTTTTCTTATTTCTTGATTAGTGTGCCTAATTCTTCTGTAATAGCTTCCATTTCGCTGATGCTAAATGTGTCGCGTTTCATAACATGCTCATAAATTTCACGTAAGTCTTCGTACATGTTTTCATTGAAGTTTTCAGCTCTCATTGCACCAGCGTTTACCATACGTAACTTTTCTTTAATTGCTTCTACCATATATTCAACGTTCTCTTGTGTTTTTACGGATAAATCCACGGAAGTGTCCCCCTTTAAAATAACATAGACTTATCTTAACATTTTTTTATCATTTTCGTTAACGGAAGTTTGCAATCGTATTAAATTAGTATCTATTTCCTTTATAAGTAATTGTTGATTGTTTATACTAAATATACAAGTTAAAAAACGACATAAACCCCTTTCTATTTTGGGGGAGACTAGAGCATCTGACCGCGCATAGAAGCGGTTAGGACCTTTTCCTACCACATGCAAAGTTTAAAGCAAAAGGAGAAGGCAAGTAGTTTACATAGTAACGACTTCTATGTCGAAAGATTAAACTGGGTATATAAATATAAACAGATGCAAGATGAAGGGAAGAAACAATATGGTTCAGGTTTTATTTGTTTGTCTTGGAAACATTTGTCGTTCTCCGATGGCAGAGGCGATTTTTCGTGAGCAGGTCAAAAAAGAAAAATTAGAAACGGTCATTACTGTTGATTCGGCTGGAACCGGAGATTGGCATATCGGCCATCCACCTCATCATGGTACGCAAAAAATTTTAACGGAAAATGAAGTGTCCTTTGAAGGAATTAAAGCCCGTCAAGTAGAAAAAGAAGACTTAACAAAGTTTGATTATATTATTGCAATGGACAATAAAAATTTAGATGATTTAAAGGTTTTAGGCAAAGCTGGCGGCTATATTGGCAGACTATCCGATTTTGTTCCAAACGGTGGTTGGACAGATGTTCCGGATCCATACTTTACAGGGAACTTTCAAGAAGTATATGACCTTGTAACAGAAGGATGTGCAAAATTGTTAGCGTTCATTCGAAATGAGCAAGGAATATAAGAATGTTAGTTCAGAAAGTAAAATGTAAAGCTTCCATTGATGGGTGTCCCCGTTAATGATGAGTTGAGCGCATCAAACTCTTATGGGGAGGTTGATTTCAAAGTTTTTCCTTTGAGATTTTCTTGTTCATTAGAGTGAGATAAATTTCTAACAAAATAGATGAAAGGGTGAAGGAATATGGCAAAGAAGGGAAACCTTGTACGAAATATTGCAATTGGTGTGGCAGCAGGTGTGGCGGTTTCTATGTTAAAGAAGGAAAATCGTGAAAAGGTGAAGTATACAGCAGGAAAAGCAAAAACAAAAATGATTGAAATTGGTGAAAATGCAAAGCTGAAAGAAAAAGTACAAACAGTTACAGATAAAGGGCGCGAATTCGCAGATCTTAATGTTGTAAAAGCAAAAGTAGCGGAAATTAAAAAGTTAACGCCAGCTGTTGTTGAAACTTTAAAAGAAACGAAAGATATTTTTAGTAAGAAGAAGAACACTGTAAAAGAACAACCGGAAACAATTGAGATTCAAGCGGTTGTCCCAACAGAAGAATTAAAGGTAGAAGAAGAATTAATTGCAGCGGAAGAAGAACCTATTGCAGAAGAGAAGCAATCAGAAGCGTATATCGAACTAAAACAAAATAATGAAGAAAAGAAAAGCGTTTAAAAAAGATGAAAGCATTTTTACAAAAAGCAAGAACTCATCATGTTTTCACATTTGGAAAAGACCTGTATGATCGAACAATGCGAGATGACGTGGCGGGCTTAGCAGCACAGCTCGCTTATTTCTTCTTGCTTTCTCTTTTTCCAGCGCTCGTCTTTTTAATTACACTTCTTGGATATATTCCAATTCAGACAGAAGATGTATTAGCCTTTTTAAAGGATTATGCTCCTGAAGATGCAATGAGTTTAATTGAAGGAAATGTACATGCAATAGTAAATAAGCAAAATGGTGGATTATTATCGTTTGGTTTACTTGCCATGTTATGGTTTGCATCTAACGGTGTTAATGCGGTGATGAAGGCATTTAATCGCGCCTATGATATTAATGAAACCCGTTCTTTTATTACAACAAGGGCATTATCCATTGTATTAACATTAGCAGTGATTTTTATGATTGTCTTCGCTTTAATTTTACCTGTATTTGGCCAATTAATTGGAGCAGCAATTTTTAAAATTTTAGGTTTATCTGAAGAATTTACGTTTGTGTGGAGTATTGTTCGATTACTACTAAGTTTTCTTGTATTGTTCGGTTTATTTTGCTTTTTGTATAAATTTGCGCCAAATCGTCATGTGAAGAGAAGAGAAGTGGTGACAGGAGCAATATTTGCTACAATTGGATGGATTGTGGTATCGTATTCATTTGCTTACTATGTTGATAACTTTGGGAATTATGCTACTACATACGGTAGTCTCGGTGGTATTATTATTTTAATATTATGGTTTTATTTAACTGGCTGGGTAATTTTACTTGGCGGAGAAATTAATGCACTTTTGAATTGTTATCGAACGAGTGACAATAATTCCCGTAATCAAAAATAATCTTCTGTCCCATACTAAAAGGGAATAGGGGGGATTATTCATGGGTCAAAATAAGACTGGTAATAGCAAAAATGACAAAAATCAGCGTAAACAACGCAGCAGCTCGCAGCCAAAACATAAAACGAGCAGCAGTGCAAACGGACATAATAGTTATCATTAAAAAAGAGCTGTCCCAAAAGTTTTACTTTTGGGACAGCTCTTCGCTTTTCGATATGAGTCAGTTTCAGCGAATCGACTACTTGTGTGTCGGATATCGTCGAGGGATCTTTATCCCGCATTAACGGGCAGTAAAAGCCCGATTGGTGAGAGCTTTCCATCAGTGAGAAAGGCGTCACTGATGGAAGTTTCACTTTAAATCGTGTCGAAGCGCCTATATATTGCAAAGAACGATCGATAACGGAAAAAAGCTGACTTCAAAAGGCACTTATGTGCCTTTTGAATCAGCTTCTTAATTATTTGCTTTTAATAACCGTAATCCATTTAAAATAACGAGAATCGTACTTCCTTCATGACCGATGACACCTAATGGAAGGGCTAAAAATTGCAGGAAGTTTGAACAAATGAGCAGCATGATGACAGTTAATGAAAAAATCACATTTTGCTTTACAATGCGATTCATTCGTTTAGATAAGCGAATGGCTTGTGCTAAGCGGGAAAGTTCACTTTTCATTAAGACAACGTCAGCTGTTTCTAACGCAACATCAGTTCCTTCTCCCATTGCAACGCCAATACTTGCTGTGGCTAAGGCAGGAGCATCATTAATTCCGTCACCAACCATTGCTACTGTACCGTACTTCTCTTTCAATTGTTTGATCGTTTCTACTTTTGTTTCTGGTAAGCATGATGCGTAATATTCTTTAATATTACTTTCAGCAGCGATGGCTTTTGCTGTTTGTTCATTATCACCTGTAATCATAATTGCTTCAATGCCAAGGCTTTGGAGTTCGCGAATTGCTGCAATTGTTTCTTGGCGCAATGTATCTTTTAAGGCGATCAGACCGAGAATGCCGTTTTCATCACTTACATATACAACTGTTTTTCCTTCTTGTTCTAAATGTATGGAAATGCTGCTATGAAACGTTTTTGTTTCTTCTCCGATAAAATCAGCTTTCCCAATTTTATATGCTTTATTTTGTAGTGTCCCCTTTAAGCCAAATCCTGTTACATCTTCTACGTTTTCTGGTTTTGTTAACGTAATATCATATGCTTGCTTTGCATAGTTCACAATAGATTCCGCTAGAGGATGTGTAGAATGACTTTCAATGGATGCTGTAATGTATAGTAGCTCTTTTTCAGTTATGCCATCACGCGTATATACATCTGTTACTGTTGGCTTTCCTTGTGTTAATGTCCCTGTTTTATCAAAGGCAATTGCTTTTAATGAAGCTAATCTTTCTAAATGAACACCGCCTTTAAATAAAATGCCATGGCGTGCACCGTTTGAAATCGCCGATAATGTAGCTGGCGTAATCGCTGCAACAAGCGCACAAGGAGAAGCAACAACGAGTAGAATCATTGCACGGTAAAATGTTTCGTTCCAGCTCCAGCCAAGCGCATAATGAGGAACGAACATCATAAGTGATACAACGAGAAGGACTCCTTTTACATACGTCCCTTCGAACTTTTCAATGAAAAGCTGTGACGGTGATTTTTCACTTTGGGCATTTTGTACGAGACGAATAATTTTTTGGAACAATGTTTGATCGCTATGTTTTGTAATTTCTACTTCAATGGCACCGCGTAAGTTAACAGTTCCTGCGAATACTTCGTCACCAGGTTTTTTCTCATTTGGAATCGGCTCACCTGAAATAGCAGCCTCATCGATATTCGTTTCACCTGTGCGAATCATGCCATCTGCAGGAACGCGTTCACCTGGTTTAATTAAAATGATGTCACCGATTTCTAGTCGTTCAACTGCAATGCGCTCTTCCATTCCGCGTGAGATGCGCAGTGCTTCTTCTGGTTGTAAGTCGAGCAGTGCTGAAATTTCCTTTTGACTTTTGTTCATTGTGTAAGCTTCCATCGCGCCGCTTAAAGCGAAGATGAAAATTAAGATAGCACCCTCTGTCCAGTAGCCAATAATGGCTGAACCGATTGCTGCAAACAGCATGAGCATTTCGACGTTCAGCTCTTTTTCTGCGATTGTGTCTTCAATACCTTCTTTTGCTTTTGCATAACCTCCAATGATATAAGCGAATACGTAAAATGTCGTTGCGGTTGTTGTCATGTCATTCTTTGTTAATAACCAACCGATTAAAATTAACACGCCGGATGTAAGCGCGAAAATGAGTTCATAATGCTTTTGAAATGTTGCAAGCCAAGATGAAGAATTTGGCGTTCCTTGTTGCTTTGATAATGTTTTTGCTTCAGAATTCATAGCTTTTTTGCTCCTTTCGATTGAGAAAAAGAATCATCATCGGTAGTCTTATAAAATGGCGAAAGCTGCCATCTATCTAGATAGCAGCATTCTTCTAAGTTGAAACGTTCTTTTGCATTGCGAACATTTTTACTGGTGAGTTCATCTCGTTTCACTCCTCTCTATTTGAGAAAAAGAATCATCATCGAAACCCTTATAAAACGACGAAAGCTGCCATCCATACGGATAGCAGCATTTCTTAGAAAACACACTCTGTGTAGTTATTTACTTTATTATTACTATTCTAGATTGTAACATATGTTTCCTTTTAGGAAAAGATTTTACTAATTCCGCTATTCGTGGTGGAAGTACAGAAGCAAGATAGAAGTGAAAATACTTGTCTTTTTGACTCCGCTTTGTTATATATGAATATTGGTCATAAAAAGTACGGAAAGGAAGACATCTAGTGAAGACAGAAAGATTTTTTACACATCCAATCGGTGTATTTGTTGCAGCGTTAAGTGCAACTTTTCTATGGGGCAGTGCGTTTCCATTTATTAAATTAAGTTATATACAGTTAGATATTCAGCCTCATGAAGTAGGCGAACAAATTTTGTTTGCGGGTTATCGCTTTTTCTTAGCTGGAATGATGCTTTTATTCTTCTTTAAATTGTTAGGGAGAAATTTATCTTTTCAAAAAGGAACAATGAAGCAACTTGTTCAAATTGGTCTGTTTCAAACGTTTTTACAATATGTTTGTTTTTATATCGGTTTGAGCTATAGTACTGGGATTGAAGGAGCAGTTATTTCGGGAACATCGTCATTTTTTCAAATTGTATTCGCCCATTTTCTATATAAAGATGATTCTTTAAATATGAGAAAAATCATTGGCGTATCAATCGGTTTTTGCGGTGTTATTCTTGTAAACATACCAAAAGGAGATATGAATTTTCACTTTGGTATTGGTGAATTGTTATTGTTAGCTGCGGCAATGCTGTACTCATACGGTAACATTTTGGCGAAAGAAGGAAGTAAAACGATGGATGTAGGGTATATGACCGCATATCAGATGATTATCGGTTCTCTAGGCTTATTGCTCATCGGGGTTGTACAAGTTGGATTTATGCCATTTATATTCGATATGCAAACGCTGCTTATGTTACTATACTTATCATTCTTATCAGCAGCGGGATTTTGCATTTGGAATACTGTGATGAAATATAACAAAGTTGGAAAAGTATCGATGTATATGTTTTTCATTCCGGTATTTGGTGTAATTTTATCGAGCTTGATTTTAGGAGAAGCAATTCATTCTTTCGTATTGTTTGGTTTAGCATGTGTAGCGACCGGAATTATTATTGTGAATCGTACACGTAACGAAAGAAACAAAACGAATACAAAAGTAGCGTAGTGTGAAGAGGTTCATGGAGAGCCTCTTTTTCATATGGAAAGGACGATAAAGTTTGGAGCAATTTTTTGATGGAAATTATCGATAATAGAAAGGGAAATGATGATTTTATATCGAATAATACAGATATTAATTCATCAAGGAGAAAAATATGAATGAAATGTACGTACTGTTAATTGGACAAATAGTTTTATTTTTGTTCGGGACTATTTATGCAATGAGACAATCAGAACACACAAAGAAAAATGAACCATTACCCTTATTCATTCGGTTACTCCTCACATTTTCATTAACGGGAGCGGCGATATGGATGTGGGTACAGGACCCGGTAACGCCTTATCGTCAATGGGTTGCAATTGGGATGATTTTATCAACAATTGGTGATTTATTTATGGCCGGTTTAATTCCATTTGGGCAGCGGCTCATTGGTGGAATGGTGACATTTGCAATTGCACATTGCTTGTATGTTACTGCCTTTTTAGAAACGGGTATTTCGTGGAATGGCTTATATATTGGTTTAGCGGGATACGGTTTGTTTTTAATTATTGGTTGGTTCTTTTTTATTCGAAATCATAAGCAAGATCGATTATTTACAATCGGAGCACTTGTATACGGACTTTGGGTTGGCGGAATGGCGTGCTTTGCGTTTGCGCTCGCTTATTTGAATCAAGGAATGTGGTGGGTTCCAGCGTTAGGTGGTTTCTTATTTGTCATTTCTGACTTTATTATTGGAATTACTGATATCGGTGGACGGAATGTAAAATATGATCCTCTTTTAGTTTGGGGAACATATGTGGGAGCACAAATGTGTATCGTTTATGTGGGGATATAGAATATGAAAGAAGAACTGCTTGAGGGCAGTTCTTTTTTTGTTGTTAAACAATATAAATTTGTGTAGAAAATGTTAGATTTTATTTTGGGAATTGTCTAGGTAATTTCCTGATAATATAGAATTTATTTACAATCATATTTTATAATAATAGATAATAGAGGGATAAGGGAGAGGCGTATGAAGAAGAAAAGTCGTTTGCGGGAATGTATCGAAGTATTTGTGATTGCATGTGTACTTGCTTTTGTCATGAAAGTATTTGTCTTTTTTCCAACAACTGTGGAAGGAGCTTCTATGCAGCCTACTCTTTATAATGGGGATAAGGTCATTGTAAATAAGGTAGTAAAGCAAATTGATAATTATGATCATGGCGATGTCATTGTAGTAAAAACGGATAATTATTATGTGAAGCGCATTATCGGTTTACCTGGAGATACGATCGAAATGAAAAATGATCAATTGTATATCAACAGTCAATTGCAAAAGGAACCTTATTTAGAAAAAAATAAGAAGCATGCAAAGCATATTATGGTGAATTTTACAGAAGATTTTGGTCCGATGAAAATCCCGAAAAATAAAATTTTTGTCATGGGAGATAATCGATTAGTTAGTCGTGATAGTCGTAATGGATTAGGATTCATTGATAAAGATGATGTATTAGGAAGTTTAGTTGCAATCTATTACCCTTTTAACCGGGTTCAGATTATCGAATAGAAGGGGGCAAGGTATGGAGGAGATTGTCGGCCATATTTTAGCTAGAATCGTCCGAGGAGCGGTTGCACTAGCGGAAGTAGCGGCAGATGCCACTAAAGTGATCGTTCGAGGAACAGTCGGAGTTGTAAGAGTTGCATTAGAAGCTGTAGCAGAAGAAACTGTCGAGTTAGTGCTAGAAAGTTTAGAAGGACGAGAACAGCGAAGACAAAGAAGATTTGTGCGTAACGTGGAAAAGTTAAAGGGGCATGATTGGTTTAAGGGTATATATGAAAATGTAAAATGCCGAGACGTCATTCATACAGATAAGCGTTATTTACATTTGTTGAGTAAGCGGCGGTATGTACAGAAACTGCTTCGTCATGAAAAGGAACGTAAGCAATTTATTGAACGAATCCGTGTTGAAGCCAAGGTTGATGATGTGATTTGGGATATAAGAAGTTAGTAACAAAGCAGCCGATATAGGCTGCTTTGTTGGTTTGATCTTAAAAAGTCTGCTCCATGTTTGTTTCTAACAGTGACTCTGCATCAATATTTTGTTCATCTATACTTAAGACGACTTCATATTGACGCAATCTGAGTTCAAATAGTTTGACAGGATCACGATAAACTTCAGGATTTGATTTCATTTTATGCAATGTATTTTGATGTTCTTGTATTTCTAAATGCGTGTGTTCTACAGCTTGTTTCAATGAACTAAATGAATCTCTAAAGAACATAGTAATATCCCGTTCTAGTGCAGTTTCAAATAGCTCAAACTGTAAGAAAAATTTATTTATAATAGAAGTAGTTACATCGGTAAAATCTTCATTTTCTAAATACTGTTTGTATTTGTTATACAGCATTGTCTTATTTTTAGGAAGAGCACCGAATAATTTCCCTGCGCTTTTTAGTAAAAATTGTGCGGGCGTAAAACGGCGGAAGATATTTATTTCTTCCATCTGGATTCGGCTCGTCATTCGATCCGTATCTCGTTGCCAATCATCAAGCACTCTAAAGTCGCATTGTAACTGGATTCGATTTTCACCGCATAAAGAGTTAAGCCCTTCACTTATTTCTTCTAAGTATGTTTGACTTTGCAGGAACTCATTTTTAGAAGTTTCAATCCAACTTTGCATGGATGAAGCGAAGCTAGGTAATACGGTTTGTTCTAAATAGTTTCGAATTCTCTCATTCATTGCTGCATTTAATTCCGTATCAATGTGTCTAAAATCGCTGTCTTCACTAATTAGATCAGAAGAGCTTTGCAGTAGCTTTGGAATATGCTCTGTAAGGTCATTCGTAATTTTATGTTTCATTGTACGATAGGAATCTGTAATGAAATGAATTTTTTCCTTTTCAAAAGCACTCAGATTATTAATGAAGCCATTTAGTCTCATTAAAATATCTTCATTCCAACTAATTGAATCTACTAAGTTATTTTCCATCTCAACTCGTTTATCTAACAGGTATTGAATTGCTTTTCGAATGAAAAGTAACATTTTTTTCGTACGTTCTTGCTCAAGGTTTTTATACTCAAAGTTAAAATGAATAAAATCAGTTAACTCGTTTAGCTGTTGACTGTTTGTATATAACGATGAATAAGGTAAAACTCTCGCATGTGGAAAATATGCGTTTATTCTTGTTTGTGTATCGTGCATTACTCGTTTTACTTCTGTTTCGCTGTAAATGTTATCAATTTTATTTAACAAGAAATGAATTTGTAAATTTGGTGCATGCTCTTGAATATTTAATAAAACGTCGCGTTCTTTGTCAGTAAACGGTGAATCTGCATTCAACACAAATAACAAACTGTCTACTGAGTCTAAATAGCCGAATGTTTCATTTTTCAACTCGCTGTTTCTAGTAAAGCTAGGTGTAACAGCGAATGCTAGTTTGTTTTTGCTTAAAAACTTGCAAGGTAATTTAAATTCAATACATGTTTTTTCTCTAAATGTTTGGCGGTGCATAGACATCATATTATGGAAATCAGAGAAATTCTGAGTCGTTACAATTGTCGCATCTGTTAAGGCATTAATTTCTGTGTGAGCGTCATCTTTAAAGATAACTGTACTTGAACTTGCGCTTTCTAATATATTTTCTCCTAGTATAGAGTTAATAAAGGAAGATTTTCCGTTTCCAGAAGTTCCTGTTACTAAAAGACGATTTGTTCTTAAATCTGCAAGCTCATAGACTAACCATCTAAAACGATGTCCCATTTCTAAATCATTGTTTTGTGCCCACTGTGTAATAGAATCAAAAAGGTGTAAACTATAGTCTAAGCCATCAGTGTAATTGGTAGAATGTAATAATAATTTTTCTGCATGTTTCACGTCTGGTGTATCTATTTTAGCAGGGAAAATCTCGTCCCATGCCAATATTGCTGCAGATGGAAACACAGCATGAGAAGGATTGACCATTTTAAACCAATTCATCAAAATATTCGGAACAATATCATGCAATTGTTTCAGCATATACTGGCTTTGAATTAATTCAAAATATGTTTCTTCATAAAGAGAAGAAATGTCGTTCCAATCATCAGCTGAATGTACTTCGATATGCGAGAAAAAGTCATTTATTGTTTTCAGCCACAACAAATAAGTTTGTTCATCTTTATAACTGTGCCAAAGTGATGAAACAATTTGTGTAAATTGGACGAGGTCTACATGATGTAACGTAGCGAGTACTTTGTAAAAATAATCTGGTGAAATGGTTTTCGTAAATCCTTTATCTATATATTCTTTTAGAATCTCAAACCATTGGAAGGACTCTGTTCGAATGATTTCATTTACAGCAAGTTCTACCGCACTGTCCCAATCTTGCTGTTCTTCATAAAAGGAACGAGCAATGGTTGTAACGTTTGGATAATCGGGATTCACAGAAACAGCCTCTTTAATAACCTTGAAAGCTAAATCAAGTTTGTTTTGTTCTATGTAAAGAGAGAGTAATTGTAATGAAATTTCGGTCATAAGTATTTTATTATCGGTAGTAATGGACGTATAAACAGTTTCGGCAGCCGATAATTGATTCAGTTCGAAGTAAGCATCTGCAATATTCTTTTGTGCCCATGGTTCTAATTCATTGTTGACTTTCTCCCATTTAAAAATAGCCGATTCAAAATCTTGATGATGATAATAAAACTCACCTTGTGCAAAACGAATATAAGATCCATTCGAAAATTCATTTTTTTGCTCAGCTAAATATGCTTCTCCAAGTACTTGAAGAGGCGGATGTGTTTCATTTTCCATTAAAAATGTTTCAAAATATATCTTTTTTATTAATTGTTTTTCTAGTGTCATGATTTCCCCCCACTATATCTTGAAAAATGCATCTTTCGTTATATGTCAACACCTTCGTGAAGTGATGCTTTTTATTCTAGCAAAGATTTTCTTTTGAAAAATTTCATTTTCCTTTCATTTTTAGAGTAGGATTGAACTTTCATGGATAAAGTTTCAGTTTTTTTTCAATTTCCTTTCATTTCTGAAACAACATTGATTCTTCTTAATAACATAATATGGATATAATATTCTACCTGAAGTTGTAACATTGGATGTAGAGTTCGTCATAAAAACAATGTATAGTGAATATGTATACCATGTTTGCTTTATTGATGAAGAGGGTACAATGTGGAATAACGATAACGTATAGGATGTGTCGTGCGAATGGAACAACATATTGGGGAATTAATCGCACACTACGGTTATTATGGAATTATTATTGCGCTTGCTGGAGGAATTGTTGGATTACCAATACCAGATGAATTTCTACTTACATTTGTCGGATATAATATTTCAAGGGGATATATGTCAGGAACAGAAGCGTTTATGAGCGGCATGGCCGGGGCTATACTTGGGATTACATTAAGTTATCTGCTTGGTTTAAAACTAGGACTTCCTGTATTGAAAAAATATGGTTCTAAAGTAGGGATTAAAGAAGCCCAAATTGAGAAGACTCATATTTTATTTGAGAAGTATGGCCCTTTTTTATTAGCGATTGGCTATTTTATACCTGGTGTTAGACATTTAACTGCTTATTTTGCAGGAATGTCCGACTTAAAATGGGGAAAATTTTGTTTATATGCGTATGGTGGTGCGCTCGTTTGGGTGAGCGTTTTTATTGGGCTTGGGTGGAAATTAGGAGAAAAGTGGCGAGAAGTAGAGTACAATTTACATCGATATGGATTTTGGATTTTTATCATTTCAATCGCCATCGCTTTGATTGTTTATACATATGTAAGAATACAAAACGCTAAGAAAAACCGCTAATGTAGATAGCGGTTTTTTTATATTACTCTGCAATTTCCTCATATAAGAAGTACGTCACATTGTAAATATGTTCTACTT
>Ga0209025_1002659_pt1 | contig 18273 bp, 15 predicted proteins | sample AraplaMF_Col_mLB_FD_184256 | JGI IMG/M metagenome (GOLD analysis project Ga0209025, IMG submission 184256) | Arabidopsis root microbial communities from the University of North Carolina, USA - plate scrape MF_Col_mLB (SPAdes) (version 2) | ecosystem: Host-associated > Plants > Roots > Endosphere... | reverse complement strand
CACGGACAGCGCGAAGCCGCCTAACAAGGGGCCGGCGATTTTGGAGCCTTGGTTCACGATGCCGTTGAGTGAAGTGGCCTGAAGCAGCTGATCCTCCCTGACGATGCTGCGCGTGAGCGCTTGCTGAGCAGGCACATTTAACGTCGAGATGGCTGCACGCAGCATCAGAAGCGGGAGCAGCCATGCCATGTTGGGCGCGAACAGCACGAGTAAGGTCAGGATTGCCGTCAACAAATCGCAAATTCGCATGAGTTTCAGCTTGTTCATCCGGTCGGCGGCGGCGCCTGCAACCGAACCGAGCAGAATGCTGGGCAGCGCATTGGCGACCGGAATGAGGGCCAGCATCAGTGGATCGGCCTGCCAGCGATACCCGACAAGCACCTGGATGGCGAGCATATCGAACCAGTCCCCGAAGGATGCAGCGGCAAAGGCACTATAGACGCGCATGTATATTTTGTTGCGAAGCAGGCTGGCCCCTGCTTGTTGTGAAACGATCATGGGTTATTCCTCCAAATCACGATTAAGATCGAATAGGGCATGATCTTACTGTAACGGAGAAATGTCAGAGGATAATCAGAGCGTAATCAGCAACGGCCTAACTCGCTGCGTATCGCAGCTTCCAACGGCCCTAACAGCTTGAGGAGGCCAATCTGCTCTTGTTCTTCTTTAAACATATCTGCATATTTCTGCTGCAATTCTTGCTTCGGAGGAAACGTGCCGCAGTAATGATGAATTCGGTGCAAGGCATACAGCTTCAACGGCACAAAACCGGACCTGTCCAGGACGTGAAGCCCCTCGTCCAGCAGATTCTCGGCTTTGCGCCATGACTGACGCTGCAACATCCACAATCCTTTGACCACCTTATAACTGCCGATCTCCCGCAAAAAAGGCTTGGCGGACAATATCCCATCCTCAATTGCTGTCGCCATCTTCTCCAGCTCGTGATCCTCCGTCCCTGCAACAAGATGCACAAACATCTCTGTAATAGCCGTCTGCGGAATGAAGCTCTCGTATTTCGGTTCTGCGATCACGGCGTGACTCAATTTCAAGCGTTCAAATGCTTTACTAGGTTCACCCGCCAGCGTATACAATTCAAGAATGTTGAGAATCTCCATTTCTCGGTGCTGCGCGGGAGTCAATAGCTTCTTCTCAAGGACTTGTTCGCAAAGTGCTAGATTCTGCTTGGGGTCTCCCGTGAACATATAGAACAACAGCAGCCAATATAAGCGTTCTCTCAGCGGCACCTCGTCCGTATTCAGCAGCCATTCCAGATCTCCTTGCACAAAATGGACATAGACGGAATAAAACGGGTCCAGTTCAAATCCAAGCACATCCTGTTGACGTGCAAGGGTCAGCATCGAACGGCCCTGACCGTATAGATGGTATTTCCCGAATACATCCCGCATCGTTTTATGCAGCTCCGGATCTCGGGTGGTAGGGTTCGCTTCTCTTGCGGTTGAATGCTGCACCGACAGGCTGTAACCTAATCCCCGGACCGACTTAATCTCTACATCTGCAAAAGGACGCAGCTTCTTACGCAGCCTGTAGATATGATCATCCACCGTCCGTTCAACCGGATATTCCATCGGCCACACGTGATCCAGCAGCTGCTCCCGGCTGAATGTACGGCCTCTGTTGCGGTAGAGAAATTGCAATAGAGCGAACTCCTTCGGGAGCAGCACAACCGTTATGCCTTCAGCAGACACCCGATATTCACTTGCGTGTAATTCCAGTTGCATGCAGGCAACCCTTCTTTCCCATGGAAAAACTTCTTAACTTGAGTATACCAACCAACCCTTGCGTTAATCTAGAGAAAATGTGCATGGCCGTCCCTCCGACCGACTTTATGAAGGTTTTCCAACGTCGTATGTCGAAATTATCTCTCAAAATGATTGCAGATTGTAGGTGAACAAGAGCTATGGACAGAACGGTACACATCTTAGTGGTAGAAGACGATAACGACATTAACCAGCTGCTGTGTAAAATTTTGAAGAAAAGCGGGTATTCGCCTCAACCTGCGTTTTCCGGGACGGAAGCCATGATCTATTTGGAAAGACAGGATTGGGATATGGTACTGCTGGACTTGATGCTGCCAGGTCTGACTGGTGAGGAGCTCCTAGTCAAAATAAGCGAAAAGACCCCGACTCCTGTGATTGTCATCTCTGCGACAGAAGAGCAAGAGACAAAAGTTGCTACGCTGCGCATGGGTGCCGATGATTATATTACGAAGCCATTCGATATCGAAGAAGTGTCAGCTCGAATCGATTCACATCTCAGAAGATACAGCCGATTGACCAGCATGGTGCCGAGTGATCGACTCAGGTATAAAGACATTATTCTGAACAAGGATACCAAGGCCGTGACGGTCAATCAAGCGGAAGTGCTGCTGACCGCAAGGGAATTTGCCATTCTTGAGCTGTTCCTATCTTACCCGAGAAAAGTATTCTCCAAGGCCAATTTATTCGAGAGCGTATGGGGGGATACTTTTGTGGGCGATGACAATACAATTAACGTGCATATAAGCAATCTAAGGAATAAGTTAGCCAAAGCAAATCCGGAGGAGGATTACATCGAAACGTTATGGGGAATGGGGTACCGCCTTAAATAGCCCGCTTAATGATTTCTTAAGGATCCCTTTATGATCGCTTATGTCTTGCCTCTGATAATGAAGTCATTCCACAGAGAGGTCGTGAGACAATGAGTGACTATATACTGAAGTCCAATCATTTAACAAAGGTCTATAAGATGGACTTTGCGCTTCATAACGTGAATATTTCGATCAAAAAAGGCGCGATTTACGGCTTTATCGGACAGAACGGCGCGGGCAAATCAACGTTCATCCGTATCATTACAGGTCTGGCTAGCCCGACAGATGGCTCGATCGAATTGTTCGGTAAGCGAGATGAACAGGATTTGAGCGATGCAAGAAAACGAATTGGCTCGATTATTGAAAGTCCGGCGCTATACCCCAATATGACGGCCAGAGAAAATTTGGAGACCCATCGGCTGCTGCGGGGGATCCCTGGACAGGCTTGCATTGATAAGGTGTTGACGCTGGTCGGGCTTCAAGATACGGGTAAGAAAAAATCTAAAAACTTCTCCTTGGGCATGAAACAGCGTCTAGGACTCGCAATCGCGCTTCTTGGAGATCCAGAATTTCTGATTCTCGATGAACCGACGAATGGCCTCGACCCGATGGGGGTGATCGAAATGAGAGAGCTCCTCAAAAAACTCAATCGGGAACACGGAATCACGATTTTAATATCGAGCCATATCTTAAGTGAACTTCATCTGCTGGCTACCCATTTTGGTATCATTCATAAAGGGGAGCTGTTAGAACAGTTGTCGGCGAGTGAACTTCATGAGAAATGTCAGCACTATCTGCATATCAAAGTGGATGATGTCGGGAAAGCGGCTGCCGTTATTGAGGGGGAGTTAGCTGCTACTGAATTCGAAGTCATGCCGGATGGGACGATCAAACTGTACCAATTCGTAGATACGCCTGGAAGAGTTTCCGTGGCATTAACGTCAGAAGGACTCGTGATTGAACAATTCATGCCGATGGGTGAAGACTTGGAAGCATACTTCACCAACCGGATCGGGGGTGAGCGGAATGAATAATCTCATCCAATCCGAATGGTATAAGTTATGGAAGGACCGCTCGTTCCGAGCGCTTCTATGGATGATCTCCGCCGCAGGTTTATTTTGGTCGATTTTCAAATATATTGATCAGAGGATGGACGGGGAGTCTCCCGCGACTGGAATCGAAATGTGGATTAGCGCGCTAATGGGCAGCTATATCATGATCATTGGGATCTGCGTGCTCGCTGGGTTCTTTATTTCTAGTGAGTACACTACCGGTGTAATGAAGAGCATCGCTTCTAGCGGTAATAGCAGAGGTGGTATTATTGCAGCGAAACAACTTGTGTTCTCAATTGGCTGTGCCATTCTAGGCCTGTTGTTTCCCGTGATTAACTTTGTTGTTGCGACGATATTGTCTGGGTTAGGAGAATTGCCCGGCGAAGATATATTTCCATATCTCTTAAGAACATTCGGCCTTCTTATTCTCTTCGCTGCGGCCTTTGCTTCGATCGCGACTTTGATTGCGACGCTCATGGCGGAGGGCGGTAAGACGATTGCGTTTACGATGGTGTTCTTTTTATTCATCGACATTTTCTTTGCTGCTGTAGGCAAATATATTTCATTTGTGGAGACGATTTATCATTATACGGTGTTTAAACTGATGTATGAACTCGGAACCGTTGCTCCTGATGGGGGTCTGTACCTACGTATGATTATCATCCCATTGATCACTATTGTCTGTTTCGGAATGATAAGCGCATGGTTCTATCGACGTAAAGAAATCAAGTAATTACATTGGAGAAGCGGGTGAGGGCAGAATGATATATATCGTTGTGGCTGTAGGGATTACAGCTGTTATTGCACTTATCCGCTTGTATTGGTTGAAGAATGAAATGAAACGAATGCATCATCAATTACACGCCTACAATCAGGGGTTAACGGAAAAGAAAATCGATCTTCGTCTCTATGAAAGTGACCTGGAACAATTAGCGATCGAAATCAATCTTCTGATGGATTCGGTTGCGGATGCCAAGGCCCTTCGAACACGGACGGAGGATGAACTGAAACAGAGTATCTCCCATATTTCGCACGACCTAAGGACGCCTTTAACTTCTATTCTTGGCTATATTCAGCTCTTGGAATCGGACCAAATAACCGAAGATGAGAGGCAAGAATATGTATCGATTGCCAAAAGCCGTACGAAAAGGCTGCAGGTGCTGCTGAATGAATTTTTTGAGTTATCACTTATCGGATCGATGAATCATGAGTTGAAAATGGAACAGGTGAATATGAACACGCTTATTCCTGAAATTTTATTAGGATTCTACGATCGGTTGAACGAACGCAAAGGGGAGGCCACGATTCAGCTTACCGAAGACAAGATCCTCGTGACCGCAGATGAATCTGCCATCAAGCGTGTGATCGAAAATTTGGTGTCCAATGCGATCGACCATTCCGACGGGCCCATCTCGATTACGATGGAGAAGCATCCATCGAAGGTTGTATTGTTCATCCGGAACGAAGCGAAACATTTGAAGGCAAGCGATCTGAATCATCTATTCGATCGATTCTATACGGTGGACCGCTCCCGGTCGGGCAAAGGAACAGGACTAGGGTTATTCATAGCCAAAAGTCTCATGGTCAAAATGAACGGCGAATTGACTGCCGAATTAATCGATCATAAACTGGTGATGAAGTGTGTGTGGCGGACAAAGGAATAGTGAACTTGGCAGGAGAGGATACGCGTATGATAAAAGTAATGGTCGTTGGAGCCTCAGGGGTTCTTGGTAGATTGATTTGCATGGAATTACTTCGCATTTTTAACAATCAAGTGACCTTGATTGTAACTGATTATATAGAAGAAAGAGGAACGAGATTAGCAGAGTCGATCCATCGGGAAGCAATATTCCGATATTTAGATGCAACAAATGAAGAAAACATAACGAAGACCATTCAGAACGTCGATATTGTAATCGTTGCTGTAAATCAACAAAATCCGTACATTCAAAGAGCTTGTATAGATCATCATATTCTTTGTATTGATGTAACCCCATTCCCTAACTTTGTAGAAAAAGTAAAACGACTACATAAAGATGCTGATAAAAATGATGTAGGCTCTATCGTAATGTCTGGATTTTTTCCGGGATTATCTGGGTTGATGGTTAACAAAGCAGTTTCTAGTTTTCAAGAAGTAACGGAAGTGAATATTGGATTACTACAAAATACAAATGCAAAAGCTGGAATATCTGGCATATTGGATATGTTGAAAATCATTTCTCAACCTGTTCATTATGATACGGACAGCGATACAGCTAACTTAGCAGGATTCACAAAAAAGAGAAAAATTTATTTTATGGAACCATACAATGAAAGTGAAGTAAGACTTATCGATCACGCAGAAAAAGATTGTCTAAAACAGAAACTAAAAGTTGAACAAATTAACTATTGGACTTCTTGGAATAATCGTTTCTTTAACAAACAAATCTCTCTGCTAAGAAGACTTAGAGTTATTGATCATATCCTTAAACGCAATAACAAAAAGTTTCTATCAAAAGTTGTTAAGCATAATCCGAATAAAAATGAACAAGCTTTTCTTACTGTTGAAGTAAAAGGAATCATCGATCACCATGAGTGCATAAAAACGTTATCCTTATCTACCTTTTCAGATTATCATACAACGGCGATGGTTACGGCCGGTTTAGCCAAAGTTACAGTACATAAAAAGATTAAAGGTGTCGTTTTTCCTTTCGAAATAACGGATATGGATGAAATACTTTCTGAAATCAATTGTAAAGATATCGTTTTGAAGGGATTTATTACAAGATGAGTAGAGGAAATAAATGAAAGAATGCCACCCCTTGGCTTGGGGTGGCATTTTCACTTGGCATCTCGGCGTTTATTTTTTCCCTTTGCGTACCTTTAACAGCTTGCCTTTTATCGTCGTATCTTTCATCATTTCAAGCACAAGCGGTCCTTTGCCATTCAGAATCTCAACATCTGTCACGAAATCGAGGATGGTAATGATGCCGATATCCTCTGCGGTTACGCCGTCAAGCTTAGCGATTGTCCCGACAAAGTCTACGGCGCGAAGCTTTTTCTTCTTGCCGCCATTGAAGTTAAGCTTCATAATCTGCTTGTTTAGTTGCTCGCGTTTATCTTTTTTGAGTTCAGGGCCAATATGAAGCTTCTCCTCGAAATCTGGTCTAAGGCGATCAACCTCCTCTTCGGAGGGAGCGTTCACTTTCGGAATCGTAAATCCAATATACGCCTCAATATCGGCTAATCGTCTGCCATCCCTCGGCGTGATGAAGGTGATGGCTTTACCCGTCTTGCCTGCACGTCCCGTACGCCCTGTACGATGAACATAGCTTTCCTTTTCTAGCGGAATATCGTAGTTAATTACATGGGTAATATCTGTGATATCGATCCCCCTGGCTGCTACATCTGTTGCAATCAGGTAACGGAATTGTCCCCTTCGGAACGCATGCATCACTTCGAATCGCTCATCCTGCTCCATCCCGCCATGGATCCGATCGCATGGATAACCGAGATCAGCCATTTCCCGGAATAGTTGGTCCACATGCTCCTGCGTACGGCAGAACACGATACAGCTGTCAGGGCTCTCAACAATTAGAAGATCCTGAAGCAATGCTAGCTTGCCCGCCTCCGATACCTGAATGACAGCGTGCTCAATCGTGGCCGTCGTAATCCCGCTGGCTTGGATCTCAATTTCAGCAGGATTGTCCATATATTGATGTGACAGCTGGGCCACATCCTCAGGAAACGTAGCGGAGAATAACATGGTAACTCGGTCACGAGGCAGCGCTTGAATGATCGACTGTACCTGTTCAATAAAGCCCATATTCAGCATCTCGTCCGCTTCATCGATGACGAGGTAGGCCATCCGCTCTAGCGATAGCGTACCGCGTTCAATATGATCCAGCACACGTCCCGGCGTACCTACAACGATATGCGTTCTTTGCTTTAACTCGGCCTTTTGTATATGAAAAGGGTGTTTCCCAAAAAGAGGCGTTGCCTTAATTCGCTTAAAGCGCCCAATGTTCGTTATATCTTCGTTGACCTGTAGCGCAAGCTCGCGGGTTGGCGTTAGGATCAATGCTTGCGGCTTATTCTCGTTCCAATCTACAAGCTCGCAGAGCGGAATGCCATAAGCAGCTGTCTTGCCGCTCCCTGTCTGCGATTTAACGACAAGATCCTTTTTCTGAAGCGCAACAGGAATGACTTCCGACTGCACCTCGGTTGGCGTGTCAAAGCCCAAGCTGTTCAGTGCTCTCACAATCTCTTCACTTAATGGATACGCTGTAAATCGTTTCTCACTCATCAATTAACCTCTTCTACGCTATATTCAAAACCTTATACATACAGAGTTCCACCATGTAACTGTCGTATACACTCTATTATACTCCGAATCTACATCTATCGGTGGAAAGACTGTATTGTTAGGAGGTGTATGGATAAAAAAGGAAAAATGAAAAGATTGTCGTTTTGCAGAAAATATTGTAAAATACGTTGTGGAAAATATTAACTCTGTAGGGGGAAGATTGCTTTGGAAAGTAACAAAATCGCATTACCGATAATAGGCGCTTTGATCGCAGCGATTATTGGTGGTGCAGCATGGGCAGTTATCGTGGCATTGACGGATTATGAATTGGGTATTGTGGCGTGGGCGGTCGGCGGTCTTGCTGGATATGTGGTTGCCACTCTTGCTAATAAACAAATTACTGCTGCACATCAATTGACTGCAGTGATCGCGAGTTTGCTCGGTATTCTGCTCGGTAAGTATTTTACCGTTGGTTATATTTATACGGAGAGTATCTCTGGGATCTTCGGAAGTGAAGTCATGACGGTATTCCAAGAGAATTTGTCGAGTCTGTTCAGTCCAATGGATATCGTATTTACGGCGCTTGCCGTTGTTACAGCATGGCAGCTGCCAAGGAAAATGGCGAATCAAGCCGCTCCGCAAGAATCGACGCATGCTGCTGAATAAATGATGATTAGCCAGTAGAAAAGCATCTGACTCATCCATTCGTTGTATGGATGGTCAGATGCTTTTATTGTCTTACGATTTAATATATTCGCTGCTCACGAGATCCGATGCGATTTTGTCCGTAGGAATCACGAATTCTACAATCCCCATGTATCCAGGAGCCACTTCATATTTGTCGAAGGAGATGACCAGCTTGCCTTCTTTGTTAATGTAGAAGCTTTGGTCTTTTTGGATCGATTGGAAATCATCCAACGGGTCCGTATCCTTGTCGTCCTTTTTCACCCAATAGGTTTTATCCGGATCGGATTTCATCTGCTCGAGCATCTGCTGCTTGATGTTATCGCTAATTAATGCGATATACGCATCGTCTTTGAACAAGCTCGGAAGACTGATCAATACTTGGTTTTTCTTATCGATCGTATCATATTTCATTGTCGTTGAGGAGGAACCTACGGTGTTGACCTCATAACGGCCGATCGAGAGGATTTGGTCGTTATCTGTTTTTACTTCATATCCTGTATCAATCCCGAGGTGCCCTCCGCCTTGTTTTTTCAGGTCATCCATATCCTTCTGAAACTCAGCATACAATTTCTTATTCTCATCCAGGTATTTGTTGTTCAGCATCTGTTCGAGTGTTTTATTCTCAAGATTTGTCACCGCAGGCACCTTCAAATTGGCATTGTACGTATCTTCATCTACGTTATACTCTCGGAAGGTAATTACCTCCACGATTTTGCCGAGCACAGGAATGTTGGAGAAGGCATTTGCGAACGCCGGACTGCTGTTCACACCGGACACGAACACGATAACTGCAGCCGCTGTACCGATAATCCATCGCATATTCGTTCGTTTCATGCGGCTCTGGCGAATGGCTTTCTTCACAATGAAGTCCAGTTCCTCAGGAATCGGAACTTCCGTATAACTTTTCTTTAACTGCTCTATATTATTATCCATGATCATTATACCTCCATAGTGGATTTATCATTTAACTTCACACGCAGGACACGGAGTGCTTGATACAACCTTGTTTTGACAGTATTGATGTTCTCATTCAACACTTCGGAGACTTCTTCAATCTTGAGGTCTTCGAAATATCGCAGAACCACGACGCTTCGGTACTTAACAGGCAACTCCTCTAATGCTCGTTCAAGATCAAAATCGTGATAGGAGTCCGACGTTCCTTTGCTATAGGCTTCTAGTGTTTCTTCATCAACGACTTGAACGCGCTTTTGCTTCCGAAGGAAATCTAATGAGGTATTCACGACGATTCGATAGAACCAACTTTTGATGGCGTCAGGGTTCTTAAGGGATTCTGCATTTGCGAATGCCTTATGTATGGAATCCTGTACAATATCCAATGCGTCTTCTTTATTTCGTACATAGCTATATGCAAGCCGATAAATACTCTCTTTGTGCTCCGTAATGCACTGAATAAGTGAGTTCTCGAATTTTTTTTTATTGCTGGCCATGATTTCTTGCCTCCACCTCTACGTAATTACTTGATGTAGCTATGACGCTGGAACGACGTTAAAAAGTTTTATTTTTTCTGAAACATTTTCATAACCTCCTCATTGCGTGTCCTTGCGGATTGTATTGGCAAGACGGGGGTTCTTCCGAAAAAGTTTGGTATAATAAATGGGAGGAAGTGGACATTAACAGTGCGAAGCCATAAGAAATAAAGGAGAACCTATGACAAAACAACATAAATTAGGTTGGAATTTCGATAACAGTTATGCCCAGCTGCCGAAATCATTTTATTCCAGTATGAACCTAAATCCGGTGCGCTCACCGCAGTTGGTCGTACTCAACCATCCATTGGCAGCATCTTTAGGACTGGATGTTCAGGCGCTGCAAAGCGAAGAAGGTGTAGCTGAACTTGCGGGTAATCAGGTGCCCGAAGGAGCTTTGCCGCTTGCGCAAGCGTACGCAGGCCACCAATTCGGATATTTTAACATGTTAGGGGACGGCCGCGCGTTGCTGCTGGGCGAGCAGATTACGCCGCAAGGAGAGCGTATGGATATCCAGCTGAAGGGTTCAGGCAGAACCCCTTATTCCCGTGGAGGGGATGGCCGGGCAGCCCTTGGACCGATGCTGCGCGAATATATCATCAGCGAAGCCATGCATGCCCTTGGCATCCCGACTACGCGCAGTCTCGCCGTCGTGACAACGGGGCAGTTCATTACCCGCGAGAAGGATCTGCCAGGTGCCATTCTGACACGTGTGGCCGCCAGCCATCTGCGCGTTGGTACATATCAATACGTTGCACAATTTGGCACCGTGGAGGACCTCCGTCGCCTTGCCGACTATACGTTAGAGCGTCATTATCCAGACGTTGATGCGGGTGAGAACCGGTATCTTGTGCTTCTGGAGGAAGTGATTCGACGTCAGGCGGCGCTAATTGCCAAATGGCAGCTGGTCGGCTTTATTCATGGGGTGATGAACACCGACAACATGACCATTAGTGGGGAAACGATCGATTATGGTCCTTGTGCTTTCATGGATGCCTATGACCCTGCAACGGTATTCAGCTCCATTGATTCGCAAGGCCGTTATGCTTATGGCAATCAGCCGTATACTGCGGGATGGAATCTTGCGCGATTCGCTGAGACGTTATTGCCGCTGTTCCATGAGGATCAGGAGCAGGCTGTTCAATTAGCGCAAGGCAAGATTGCCGGATTTATGGAATTATTTCACGCGAACTGGAACGAGGGCATGCGGGCTAAATTGGGGATCTTCAGCGAAGAGGAGCAGGATGAAGAGCTTATCAATGACCTGCTCGGGTTGTTGGAAAAGCATCGTGCGGACTATACCAATACATTCCGTGCCTTAACCTTGAATCAGTTAGAGGAATCAGACCTGTTCGGGTCTCCTGAGTTCACTTCGTGGCATGAACGCTGGGAGGCAAGATTAGGCCGACAACAGAAATCAAGAGCGGATTCGAATCAATTGATGCGAAGCAGTAATCCGGCGGTCATCCCGCGGAACCATCGGGTTGAAGCGGCACTGAAAGCCGCCGAAGAACAAGGCGATTACAGTGTGATGGAACGGCTGCTTGCTGCTCTATCAGCACCCTATGCGTACGCCGATGATCAGAAGGAATACTGCACATTGTCGGATTCTACCAAGCCGTATCGCACCTATTGCGGTACGTGATTTCTAATACAAATTCACATGGTTATGTCAGATGCCCTAAGAGCCTTGCCACTGTATGGTGGCAAGGCTCTTATAATACGGTATACGGGGGATTTCCGTTTATCCTGCAGCCTCTATATAATAAAACATGATATGTAGACTAAACTTTGGAGGGACCCATGTTCAATAGATACAGGACATTAGGGCTGATCGGCATACTTCTTGTTTTCTGTTATTTTTTATACCAGTTTGTGTCTCCTACGCTGAAGATTGATCATCTGGTTCGGGAAATGAACCGGAGCAGCGTCGTGAGCAAATCGATGAAACACGTTGTGCTAATCGCCCAAGAGCTAGACAATCCATTCTGGCGGGCTGTAGAAAAGGGAGCCAATGCAGCTGCAATGCAGAGGGGGATCGCAATCGATTACATGGGCCCGATTCGTATCAATCCTACCGAACAGACGAAGCTTCTAGAAAAGTCGATTGCTGCGAAACCAGATGCGATTCTCGTACAGGGCATGAAGGGTCAGCCATATAAGCAATTAATCAACAAGGCCATCGATCAAGGGATCCCCGTAATCACAATAGATGCGGATGAACCGGATAGCAAGCGGATTGCTTACGTAGGAACAGATAATAGGGAAGCGGGCAAACGCATGGGAGAGCTTGTGATACAAGATGCTGCCGAGCGGGGACGTATTGGCGTCATCATCGGAAGTGAATGGGCTGACAATCAACAGCTGCGGCTCGAGGGGTTCCGTTCCATGATTTTCAATACACCGGGTTCTGAGATCGTGGCTGTCCGCTCATCGAATATTTCACGGATTCAAGCTGCGAAGCAGACAGAAGCCTTATTGAAGCAATACCCGCGTATTCAGACGATGGTGGGACTTAGCTCTTTGGATGCCGCAGGAATTGTTGAAGGATTGAAAGCGGCGGATAGAGCGGATGTACGCGTATTTGGATTTGATGATTTGGAGGTAACGCGGCAAGGGATCGCGGATGGACACATTACAGCTTCTGTGGTTCAACAGCCCCGAGAAATTGGCGCTCAAGCCATTGAATTAGTAGATACGGTTTTCAAGGGGGACGCTATTCCGGTTCAGCACTTCATTGCAACAAGTACGCTGGATCGTGACGATATGAAATCTAAGGGGAACAGCCCATGAATATACGCAGAATGCTGTTTATTGTGATTCCATCCCTATTTATCGTGAGCAGCGCGTTGTCATTCTTCATCTTCCAGAGCGGCATAAAGGTACAGAACAGTTATAATGTGATGCTGGACCGGGTATTATTATACAAGCAAATTGCGGAACAGACACAGAACAATCTTCGGGCTCTGAATGTTTACTTAGCAGATCGAAGCAAGGACAACAACAGCGAATTGATACATCAGCAACATGAGCTGAATGTTCTGCGGGAAAGCCTGTCGGCGCAAGATACTATTCCATCTACAGATCTTACCGTCCGCAGCTATCGTCATATGGTCGACACCTTTATGGAGCAAGAAGCGAGAGTAATCGATGCTCTGAGCCGTACAGATGCTTTGGCGTATGCGGCTTTCTATGAAGAGGCTGAGCGGACTGCCGCGTTCATCCAGGAAGAGGGGCACGAGCTCAACGATTTGGAGCTTAGCTATTACCAGCCTTTTTATCGACAGATTTTCACCCAAACCAAAGCAATGAATAATTGGGGCGTCGCGGTTTTTATCCTGAATACGCTGATCAGTGTTGTGTTTGCCTATTGGATTTCCTTGGGCATCACGAGACCCATTAAGCAGTTGACGCGAACCGCACAGCAAATATCCGATGGTAATTTACAAGTCTCCTCCCCACAGCTGAGTGAGAATCATGAGTTCGGGATATTATCCAGAGCATTTGAACATATGCAAGACAACCTAAAAGAGCTGATTGAGAAAGAGAAAGCAAGCTTGGAGAAGGACAAGCTGGTCAAAACATTGGAGCTCGAGGTGCTTCAGAATCAGATGAATCCCCATTTTCTCTTTAATTCCTTGAATGTTCTATCTAAGCTTGCACTGCTCGAGGGCGCAGAGAAGACGAGCGATCTGACCGTTACGATGTCGAACCTCCTTCGGTATAACCTTCGGAAGCTGGACCATCCGGTAACACTGAGGGATGAAGTGGAACACGCCAAAGATTATTTTAGTATCCAACAAGCCCGCTTTCGTGATCGGATTCGGTTCATCACGGAGATCGACGAGAAGGGACTGGATGTCTGGGTTCCTACGCTAACGCTGCAGCCCTTATTGGAAAATGTTTTCGTCCATGGCATTGAGGGTATGGAGGAAGGGGCAGAGATTAAGCTTACCGTGACATGCAGCCCTGGGGAAGTCAGAGTCTCGATCTCTGACAATGGAATCGGAATGAGCGAAGAGATACGCCAGTCGCTGCTTCACAATGAGTACAAGCCGTCGGTTGCGCAGTCTAAGGGGCAATCCACGGGACTCGGAACACGCAATGTGTTTAAACGGCTGGAATTATTCTATGGACAAGAAGATCTTATTGATATTTACAGCGAGCCGGGCCAAGGGACGACGGTTCTGATTCGGCTTCCTGCTGCAGGGAAGGAGGAGGAAGATGTATCGCTTATTAATCGCAGATGATGAAGCTCTAGAGCGAGAAGGCATCGAATGGATCGTTACCCGAATGATGCCGAATACCTTTGAGATCATGCATGCGGAGAATGGTCGTGTTGCTATTCAGAAGGCCTATGAATTTCGTCCGCATATCATTCTGATGGATATCAAAATGCCCGGGATCCAAGGCCTTGAAGCGCTAAGAGAAATCAAGGCCCACCATCCGCAGGTTAAAATGGTCCTGGTTACCGCCTATGAATATTTCGAATACGCCAAAGAGGCGCTTGCGATGGGAGTCAAAGAGTATTTGGTTAAACCGGCCAAACGCGATCATATCGTCGCACTCCTGCAGCAGCTGATCGACGAGATTGACCAGGAGAAGCGTAAACGGGATGAGGAGTTCGCGATCAGGGACAAATTCTTCCATCTTCTTCCTCTGGCGGAGACGGAAATGGCGCTCGTCTTTATGTCCGATCAAGTGAATGAGACGGAAGTCGGTCAGCTGGCTGATATTCTCGGGGTCTCCATTGATCAAGGATGCGCAATCGTGCTTGCCTTGCCTGATATGGGACAGTTATCTAACCAAGAACTTAGCCTATCAAAGAAACATATATTCGAGACGGTTAAAAACGCGGCGAAAGGGTTGATCAAGCAGCGCACCGGCTGTGTTGTCAGCTCTATGGTGTATGGGCATATGGCCATTTTCCTACTCGAGAGCAATATGACGAATGATGCGGTACTGCGTGAAGAGGCGCTCGGGCTTGGTACGAAGCTGATGGAGCTACTTCGCGAACAGCGCGGTATCGACGCGACCGTAGGCATTGGCTCTGTGGGTACGGATATCCGAGGCATCCGAAGATCCTATTTTGAAGGCGTATTTGCATCCACATATCATAAGCAATGGGGCAGCTTATGTCTTTTTGAAGATCTGACTATGCCGTCGCCGGGAGGACCCTCTAACCAAACCGCTGATCCTGTGATGACAGAGCATGTTGCTGAACGTACTTATGTGGAATTAGCTATCAAGCACATTCGGGAGGAACGAGAACAGCGCACATGGAGTGTCATCGATGATGCCGTTACATTCATTCAAGAGAGATTTCGCGAAGAGCTCTCCCTAGAGGATGTAGCGGACCACGTCCACTTAAACCCACATTATTTCAGCAAAGTGTTCAAGCAGCAGACCGGGGAGACCTTCATCGATTACGTGACAAGACTGCGCATCGACAAGGCCAAAGCGTTGATCAAGGAAGGCCAGTTCAGCTTGAAGGAAGTCTGTTATTTCGTAGGGTATAAGGACCCGAATTACTTCAGTCGCGTGTTCAAGAAGGTCATTGGCGTATCGCCTACGGAATATCGCAACCAACTATAGAATGGAATGTCCATGCAGCATGCATGGACTTTTTTGTTTTTGGGGGACAATATTATGCTACTCCATAGCTTTGGATCCGGGCGATGGAAGATCGGATTAATATTATGCTGGTATACAACAAATAAGTGCAGGCAATTAACCCCTGATCTGCACATGACCCATGCTATAATGGGGCTCTCAGTAAACCAATTACCTTGTGTTATCAGATAAAAGGACTCGTATGTAAGTACGAATAAGTCAGAAAGGATCATCTTCCGTGAGCATAAAAGAACATAATGAAGGTCAACAAGTCAGCATGCGATTTGTTACCCTTGTCTCCATGGTTGCCGCTTTGGGAGGGTTATTATTCGGATTTGACACTGCTGTCGTGTCAGGTGCGATTGGTTTTATGAAAGATCATTTCAGCTTAAATGAAGTGGAAGTAGGGTGGGCTGTCTCCAGCTTGATTATCGGCTGTATTGCCGGAGCTGCAAGCTCTGGTGTGCTTGGTGACAGATTTGGCCGGAAGAAGGTGCTCATTACCGCTGCGATCCTGTTTATTATCGGGTCTATCGGATCTGCCATTCCGACGACCTTCAGCGCTTATATCATCGCTAGAATTATCGGCGGTATTGGTATCGGAATTACCTCTACCCTTTGTCCGCTCTATAATGCGGAGATCGCGCCTGCGAAATACCGAGGCCGGCTGGTAGCCTTGAACCAGTTCGCAACGGTGACGGGGATCTTCCTGACCTATTTCATTAATCTCGGTATTGCCGGGTATGGGAATGACGCATGGGATATTGCGATGGGTTGGCGCTATATGTTCGGTTTCGGCGTCCTACCAGGCCTATTATTCTTGGTACTGCTATTCTTCGTGCCGGAGAGCCCAAGATGGTTGATTAAGCAGGGCAAGGCAGCTGAATCTCTGCCGATCCTGCTCAAGATTCACGGTGAGGAACTGGCGAAGCAGGAAGTAATGGACATTAAGAAATCGTTCGCACAGGAGAGTGGTTCGATCCGTCAGTTGTTCGGTCCTACGTTGCGGATTGCGCTAATCGTAGGCGTTGGACTTGCGATTCTCCAGCAAGTTACGGGGATTAATGCCGTGATGTATTATGCACCGGAGATCTTTAAGGAAACGGGTGCGGGCACGAACGCTGCGCTGATTCAGACCATCCTGGTTGGATTCATTAATTTCGTGTTCACTATTCTTGCGATTTGGCTGATTGATAAGGTCGGGCGTAAGGTTCTGCTAATGGTTGGATCGGCTTCCATGGCGGTGAGTCTGGCGGTGATTGGAGCTGCATTTTATACGGGGCATACCTCCGGGGTTCTCGTGCTCATCTTTATTTTGGTGTATGTCGCCTCCTTTGCGATATCGCTCGGTCCCGTTGTCTGGGTGATTATGTCCGAAATCTTCCCGAATCGTATTCGCGGGAAAGCGACGGCTATTGCGTCGATGGCACTATGGGCAGCGGATTATATCGTGTCCCAGACCTTTCCTCCGATGCTTGCATCCGCAGGACCGGCGGTTACCTTCTGGATCTTCGGTGTCATGTCCGTGATTACGTTCTTCTTCACTTGGCGGATCGTACCTGAGACGAAGGGAAAATCGCTGGAGGAAATCGAATCCTTGTTGGCCTCCTCAAAAGGTTAAAAATATAGATGTCGGGACAATTGTCCCGGCATCTTTGCTATTCATCATTGGCGATTGAACCTTCCTCGCTTTCAAAGCGAGTTTTGTAAGCAAAACTTGTAGGTCAGTCGCTTGCTCCGGAAATGTCTCGGTAGAGGTGTAGTCTATATCGTCAAATGCCGATAATAGTAAAGCGGTGAGAAGGCGTCAAGAATTACATAACTTCAAAAGGTGGGAACATGATGAAATGGAGATTCACAATACGGGCGAGACTTATTATATCTTTTATCGTAATTTTGATCGCGCCCAGTCTAGCTATTGGCCTATTCTCTTATAATAGCGCCAGCTCCATTGTAGAGAAGCAAATCAGACAAGGTACGGAGCAAAGTGTCAAGTTATTGAATGAAAAATTGAGTTCGGTCATTCTGGCAAATAAACAGAATGTTGACTTCCTAGCCAGCGTAATTCGAGTCCAAGGGGGTAATGAACAGAGTCATTCTGCTGTTCGCCAACTCATTGAACAATTCCAGCTTCAGCATAAGGGGATCGAGGGCTCCTATGTAGGCACGTTCGACGGAATCATGATTCAATTTCCTGATGTGAAAATGCCTGATGGCTATGACCCGCGCAACCGGGATTGGTATAAAGCGAGCATGGAGCAAAAAGGAAATGCCATCGTTTCTCCTCCTTATAAATCATCTTCAACAGGTAATATGGTCATTACGATCTCGCGAGCCCTTGAAGACGGCTCGGGGGTCGTCGCTGTGGATGTAAATCTTGAACAGATCCTAACGATAGCTCAGAATATGAAGGTAGGGGAAAAAGGTTACTCTGTTATTCTAGATCAGAATCGAAGAGTCATCGTTCATCCGACACACAAAGCCGGGCATGTATTGAAGGAGAGTTGGCTGGATGATGTATATGCCAAATCTTCCGGACATGTGGATTATGTACATGAGGGC
>Ga0209025_1002656_pt1 | contig 18288 bp, 16 predicted proteins | sample AraplaMF_Col_mLB_FD_184256 | JGI IMG/M metagenome (GOLD analysis project Ga0209025, IMG submission 184256) | Arabidopsis root microbial communities from the University of North Carolina, USA - plate scrape MF_Col_mLB (SPAdes) (version 2) | ecosystem: Host-associated > Plants > Roots > Endosphere... | reverse complement strand
CTTTATTATTTTATAAGATGGATCTAATTAACTTCCGATAACGATTTGAAAAATGCATTTTTCTATTTAGGATTATCACTTCATTATTTAGGAGATGTTAATCAGCCTATGCATGCAGCAAACTTTACTAATGTTTCGCTTCCAGTTGCCTTACACTCAAAATATGAAAACTTCGTCGATATTGTAAAAGACAATTATAAAGTAAAAGATGGAAATGGCTATTGGAACTGGAAAAGTGTAAATCCAGAAGATTGGGTCCACGCTTCTGCAGTTGGTGCAAAAGCTGATTTCCCATTAATTGTTCATGATAAGACGAAAGAGTTATTTATAGATGCCACTGTATCACAAGACGCTGCTGATAAAGTGAAACTTTAATCAGTGGGGGTTTTCTCCATCCCCCACTGATTATTAGTTGAACCAATCGGGCTTTTACGGGCAGTTTATCTCCCACCTAGCTTCTTTAGAAAAGCGTAAGCGGCTCGCTCAGAATCGCAGGACGTTGGAGCCCCCGACAGAGAGGCGCTTTTTGCCTCGTCCGAGAGGCGCTTTTTGCCTCGTCCGAGAGGGCGAAACGACCGGAGATTCTAGCCGCTAGAGCTGGACAATGCTTTCGCAGAATTTTGAGGCGGGAGTATTACTGCCCGTTAATGCGGAATAAACGGCGTGTTGAAGTAACACCGGTGACCGGAAAACGTTTAATGGAAGCGCAACGTATTACAGCTGGATATATCCACTTATAGTTTGATACGTATGTGAATCATAAATAATAAAATAATTGAAAAAAGAGAGTCCCTTTCCCAAAAGGCACTCTCTTTTTTCAATTAGATAGTTTCTCCATGATCTAAACAAAGTAGATTAGCTTTAGCTGATGGCTCTTTAATAGATTGATTAGCAACACCAAAAGATAAAATCCCTGTAAAAATCATTACAGTTAAAAGTACTTTTTTCATTATTTTTAGGCTCCCTTCTCCAAATCTTTTTTGTCAGCATCTAGGGCAATGTGAAAGAATCTACTGGCTTTTTCATCATTGCTTAGGTCATAGAATTTACTTCCGAGAATTGAAGCATATTCTTTTACATGACCCCATAGATTTTCTTTCTTGAAGTAATATATTCCTGTCATAATAACTTTCTCTAGTTCCTCAATCTCTGCTCCCTTATTCAGTTCTCTTAAGATAGCAAAATGGCACTTATATTCTTTAAGTTTTGTAAGGTTATATCCTTGTTCAATTAGATCTGCAGCAAGAAAATTTTCTCCTAACTTATAGTATTCCCTAGCTAATAAAAACATAGTTTTAGGGTTATTTTTTAAAGAATCCTTTAAATACTTAATCGCTAGCTCTGAAAGGTTTTGATCAGCATATAATAATCCTAAATTATGTTTCACTTTAGCTATTAGTTGTTCTTCTCCATATTTTTCAAATATTCTAAGAGCTGAAATGAAATTTTCCTCAGCAATTTCATACAGCCTAAGTTTAGTACAAGCAAGTCCTATGGTGTTTTGACAGGAAGCAACTTTCATTTCATATCCTGTATGCTTCGAAAATACCTCTTTTGCCTTATTAGCATATTTAGCAGCCAACAACGGGTTTAAGGATTGATAATGGAATACTGCAAACATGTAATCAAATTCAGCCTTTTCTAATTCATCTGGAATAGTTGCTAAGAGTTTTTCAGCCTTCTCATATTGTTCTTTAGCTTCATTATGATTTCCAACTGAAATTGCATAAATAGCTTTGAAGAAATGATAATAATATTTCAAAAATGTTTCGGTTTGTTCTGGAAATGGAGCAATCTTTTCTAGACAGTCTTTAGAACCATCTATATCACAAACCAGTAAATTATATCTAAAGTTAAGTAGGGAATAATAGATAGAGATATTAGAGTCTTCTTCAATACTATGAATATTTCTATCAATCTCTTCTTTTAAGTGTTTAGCTTTTATTATATGTTGAGAAATAATTGCATTATACCAACTGCTTAATAATGTTATTATTTCTTCTTTTGCTATTATATGTGTATCCATAATATTCTTCATCCTATTATATTAATATTATAACAAAAAAACAAACTTTCCGACATTTTATTCTGTAAAAAGCTAGATAGTACCTAAGGTACTATCTAACTTTCCATAATGTTGTCGAAACAATAGCAGAACCTGGCCTATCCTCTTGCTTATACAACCATTATGTGTTGAGTCCATCAATACGGATAAGAACTATATTTCTTACTTACTTAATTTTTGCTGCATCAAAAGCTTTTTGAACTGCTTGAACCTCAGTTGAGTTCGCCCCATATTTATTTGCTGCAACTCGAAGGCATGCCGATCTCAATTCGGAGAAACCAGAAGTCATGTTTAATTCATCAGTGTTTGCATAATGGAAAATATCAAACATTTTATCCTCGCCAATACCTTTTACAGTTACACCGTTATGAGTGCCACCTTTTGCAATTAAATACGCAACTTTATTAATAATACTTGAGTTGAAATGAACACCTCCATTATCCCATCCATTAAAATCGTTAAATTCACTATAATCATCTGGATACGGTACTCCAGTTGAAGAAGGAACTGAAGATGGATTTGCCATATCACGGAAAACTGATCCAGTTTGTTCTCCCATTGTCCAGTTAAATTTCCCCTTGTTTATATATTTCTCAATAGCTGTTCCCATAATATCAGATAACGCCTCGTTAATCGCACCAGATTCTCCAGAATATTCAAGATTAGATTCGCTAGATGTAACCGCATGTGTAAATTCATGTCCTGCTACGTCAAATGCCTTTACAATAGGATCTCCATATACAAGCATGCTACCATTATTAGCACTTAATGCGTTCTGCCAATTCTTCGGATCATTTGTATCTTCAGAATCCCAGGCATGTACAACTGAAACTACTTTTTGTCCCTTATTATCAAAACTATTACGCTTGTATTTATCTTTATAAAAATCATATACCTTTGTTGCTAAGAAATGAGCACTTACCGCTTTTGGATCATTAAATGTTGTTGAAGTGCTAGTTGCTAGTGTACCAGGGTAATAGCTTTCCTCTTTAGTAATATCTCTGTAATTCACATCATACGTTTCAATTCCTTGCCCTCTAGTGTAATCAGCAAGTGCATATTTCCCATTACTTTGTTTAGAAATACCAAATGTACGAGATATACCTAAATCATCTTTTCCTGTTCCAGTTAATGATGTAAGATTGCTTTTTCTACTTTCCTTTAAGGCTCCAACAAGCTTTTCACTTGCTTTTAAATCTGATTCTTGTACCATATTTTTTAACATATCACCATTATGAGCATTCACTAAATAGGTTCCAGATACATAGTTTGGTGTTGCAGCAGCAAATGTAACTTGGTATGCATTGCTGGCTTGTCCATTATTTTCATCAACAAAAATAACTTCCTTTACTTCTGGCTCAGAAATAAACTTGATATCATTGCCGTACTTCGTATAAATATATTGTTTCGCTTCTTCTAGTGATAGATTAATAGGCTTCTTTAAATCTTCTTGTTTTAAATTTTGCGCGCTATCTCCTGAAACACTTTTAATAACACCCTTTTTATCTACGTGTGCAGTCAATTGATGCCCATATACTTCTTTTCCTTCATATGTTTGTTGCATACGCACAAGTGTAGTTCCATCATAAGAACCACGCTTTTGAAGAACCTTATAATCTACTCCCGTTTCTCCATTAACTTGTTTTGGAGACAAAGCTTGCTCTGTCTTCTCCTTAAGAGCATCTTTCACTACATTTTCTGGTGCCTTTTGTGATGGTCGTGTAAGTTCACCTGTACGAAACGAATCCTCTTGCATTTGAACTTGTAATTGATCTGTTTCCTCTGCATGACCTAGTCCATATGGTGTTACAGTTGTTAAAGCTAATCCTGTTGTTAATGCAACTGTAGCTAATGTTTTTTTATTTTTCATGTTTTTCACCTCGTATAATTTTCTGAAATATTAAACTTGTAAAAAGTATACTGTCTATTCTTGTCAAAAAAAAGAGAAAATGCCGAATTTATGTAACATTATGCAAAATTACATAATTTAATGTCGATAATCCGTTATTTAAATCCAATTATTCTAGAAAAAATTAATGTTTATAATGAATGGGATATTTTAGAGGAAAATGGTTGAAGAAGGTAATTCTTTTAGTAGCCGGTTACGTGGGCCAAGAATATATATTCGAGGAGAGAAATTATACTTCATACAGTGTTTTTATCTCTTTTTTACTTTATATGATGGCAGAATGGATTGTGGAGGAAACAAATCAGGAATCGTATTTCATCAGAGTTTATACATGAAGAGATCAAAGTTTTTACTCAAGACATACTAAAAACTGCTCCTATTAAGAAGTTTAGGCTGTGGAGAAAGTCTTCTCCACAGCCTATGTTTGTTCCTGAACCGCTTAAAAAAATATTCACTATAGGAGATAGCACTCATAGCCGTTAAGTTAAGAAATTCATTATTCTCTAAAACTAAAAAATACGCTGCATTCTCAAAAGAACTAACTGTAGAGAAAGAAAATTTTCGTTTTGGGGGTATTTAATTTCGTTAGGTTGATGACGATGGGGTGCTACCCCATTACTTGAAAATCCTCTTGAAACATCTATTATTTACTTTCATAAAACTCTTCTTGTATTCCTTGAATTAAAGGTGATGCTTCCCCAGAATAGAAAATCCGTAAATCATGGAGAGATCTCGTGCAGCCAACGTATAATAGTTTCGCATCATGCTTTGTACCTTTATAATGTACTTCATCAACATCGATAAGAAGTACCGCATCAAATTCTAGCCCTTTTGCTAAATACACAGGTACAACTGAAATACCACCCTCATATTTACTTTGGTTTGCTTCGATGACGTTAGCAGTGATTCCTGTAGCTGTTAACTTTTCATATATATCACGACATTCATCATCTGTTCTTCCTATAACAGCAATCGTCTTCACATTTTCACTCTGCATATGTTGTAGAGTCTTTACAATTGCGGCAAATTGATTGTCCGTAGAAATAATCTTTACTTTCTCACCACTACGGAAAACAGGGGTTGCGAGCCCTACTGGAATTTCAGCATTTTTAATGACTTCATTTGCAAATTCAATAATTTCTTTTGTAGAACGATAACTCCTCGTCAGTTCATAATAACCGGTTTCTTGAAATACTTCTTTAAAGTCATTCCAGTCTTCAATCCCTTGATAATCATATATTGCTTGCGATAAATCACCTAAAATCGTAAACGAGTTACCCATTGTAATTTCTTTTAATATATAAATTTGGAATGGTGAAAAATCTTGTGCTTCATCTATAACAACATGGTGGAATTTTTGCCCGATTTCGATACCTGCTAATCGATGGTGAATATGAATAAGAGGTGCTAAATCTTCTACATACACTTCTTTTTTACGACAATTTTTTTCTGTTTCCTGAACAAGTTCTTCAGGTAAAACTTCCAATATTTCTTTTTGCTTCATCATCGAACTATAAAATGATAACGGGCTCATTTTAGGCCAAAATTTCATATAGGCATTTAATCTCTTTGTAGCTTCTTTTTTTAATGCTTTTTTCTCATTTGTTCCTTCAAACTTTTTAAGTTCAATCTCAATCCAGCGCTTTATTCGGCCGACTAATCTTTCTCTACGCTTCCTTAATGGATAGTGCTTATATTCCACTTGCATCCATTTTCTAATTTCTTCCACTGTAATAGATGCTTTATCCCATGCCTCAAAATCTTTTGTTGGTAATAAATTCTTTTCAAATTGAACAATATTTTCTTCAATAAATGACTTAAATTTCATCGTTCCTTTTAATTTACCGAGCATAACCTTTTTATCATCGCGATTTATCGAAAAAGCTTCTTTCAACTTTTCGTCAGTATCTTTCAATTTCACCGCATCATCTAATGTATTTAGCGCCCAATCTTGAAATGTTGTTTGCCTAATATTTCCTACACCAAGTTCAGGAAGTACACTAGAAATATAATCTAAAAACAAACTGTTTGGAGCAAATACAATCATTCTCTCTGCCTCTAGCTGCTCGCGATATTCATAAATTAAAAAAGCAAGGCGATGTAAAGCGATTGTTGTTTTTCCGCTTCCTGCAACCCCTTGAATTAATAATGGCATGTTTTTCTCTGCACGAATAATGTCATTTTGTTCAGATTGTATCGTCGAAACGATATCTTTTAATTTATTATCCTTGTTTTCACCTAATCGATATAGAAGGAAATCATCTGCAAGAGATACATCTTCACTTCCTTTTACATATGTATCAACAACACGTTCCAGTTCTCTTTTGCGAATAGCAATGTTCCTTTTTAAATACACATCGCCCTCTACTAAGCCATCTGGTGAATGATAAAAAGCCGGTTCTTCACCACCAGTAAACGAATAAAACATACTAGCAACAGGTGCGCGCCAGTCAATAACAATTGGTTTCATCGTTTCTTCATCAGAAACACCTACTTTACCAATATAAATCGGGTTTGGTTCTGGCTGTCCATCCTCCTGAAAATCTAATCGCCCAAAGTATGGTTCTTGCACACCAATACGTAGGTTTTGCCGATTTGACTCCCTCATACTTTCAAGTATTTGTTCTTTAAAATCCTCGCCATAGTAAACTGGAATTTTTTCCAATTTGTCTAGTTGTTCATCCATTGTAGATAAAGTTTTTTTCATCCGCTGTAATTCTTCTTCAAATATAGTACTCATAATGCTGATTCCCTCCTGTCCGTTCGAATTTTTCAGTCGAGATACAATTGTATAAAAAATACATTTATAAAGTCAATAGTTCGAGCTGGAATTTTCTAAAATATAAGAATACAAGAAAAAATCCCGCCTTTTTTCACTATTCATTATTTAATTTTTTCTTTTATACGATAAACATTCGTACAAAAATGTTCATTGATAAAATAGATAAAGGCATAAATAAAATCCCATCGCCATCAAATATGAAATTTATATGCTAAATTCACTTATTAAGCTATTAATTCCCAGTCGGAGTAAATAAAACCATCTTTTTTGAAGTGTAATTGGTCCTATCAATTTTTCACTTACATGCTGGAATTACATACTTGCCAAATAAGTCTAAGGATGAAAGCACTTTATGATGTTCTAATCCACCAAAATTCATTACTGCCATAAAATTCGTAACACCTATTTCCCTGTAGGACTGAATTTGTTTAATAACTTCATCAGGACTTCCTATTACTGGATTGAATTTATGTTTAAGGTCTTCATATGAGATATTCGTCCCACGCGGAGTATTCATAAATAGTTGATAAGGATCTTTTGCATTGGATTCAGCATCTACATATGTTTCACCAACATGAACATGAAATGCAACAGGGATTTCTAACTGGTCTGGATTACCGTATCCTGATTTCAGATACATATTTTTGTATGTATCAATCAGCTTTGCTAATTCATCCCGTGATTTACTAAACCCAAGGCCCATGAAATTGCTTCCCATACTAGCAACATGACTAACACCTTTTTCACTAGAGGTTGCAATCCAGTGAGGCGGAAACGGAGCTTGTATTGGCTGGACACTAAGTTTAAGATCATTGTATTGAAAAAACTTTCCTTGATGGGAAAAAGGCTTACCTGACCACGCCTTACGTAACACTTCTAGAGACTCGTTAAAACGCTCAGTTTTGTCCTCCAATGAAATATTATAACCATCAAATTCCTTCTGTGCATATCCACTACCTAACCCCAAATCTAATCTTCCGTTTGATAAAAGATCAACCATCGCATAATCTTCAGCAACTCGTATAGGGTTGTGTAATGGAAGTACTGAAACACCCACACCAAGGCGAATTCTATTCGTCCTTTGAGATACCGCAGCGAGCAGAACTGCTGGAGAGGGATTAATACCAAAATCTGAGAAATGATGTTCTGTAAACCATACTCCGTCAAAATTCATTTCTTCAGCCCGAATGGCTTGCTCCAATACCTCATTATAGAATTGTCTAGAAGTTCGGGATAATTGATCGGGGTAATTGTCAAATATTGTTAATGTACTAAATTTCATTTCATATCGCTCCTGATAATTTTATTTAGCTTCTTTATTTCACGGATTGTTTTCAAGAAATCTAGATGATAATGTACTTAAAAATAATCACTCTAATTTTCCGAATCATTCCACCTACGGCTGATTTCTAAACCATAATCCATATCATAAACTTCTTTTATAGCTTTAACCTTTTCAAGACTCTCTTGGCTAAATACAGGTTTGTTTTCAAAAGCATGAAGAACTATTCTTTCAAGAAGAACGCCTAGTGAAATATCATGATACTCTGCCATCGCTTTCAAAACTTTTACCATTCTTTTTTCCATTCTAATTCCAGTTTGTACACGTTCAACTTTAATTTTTTGATCTTTTCCACTCATTTTTTCATTATGTTGTTTCATAATTACACACCCTTCTCGCTAAAAAAACAATGTTTTGTTACCTATATAACAATGTACTATTATAATAGTGTCGCATGTTTTGTCAATTGTGTCATTATATTATCGATTTAACATAATGGAGTCTCGCCCCATCACTATCAAGATAATATAAAGTGAAACTTTAATCAGTGGGGGTTGTCTTCATCCCCCACTGATTATTAGTTGAACGAATCGGGCTTTTACGGGCAGTTGATCCCCCACCTAACTTCTTTGCTTTCGCTGAATTTTGAGGTGGGGGTCTTACTGCCCGTTAATGCGGGATAAATTTCTATCCACATAATGAAAAAAACGCTATTCTTTTTGTAGAAATATACAGAAAGAATGGCGTTTTTGATATAAATTTATCGATTTCTGATGAACTAGAATTGGTTTCTAAAGAATTGCAACGATGCATGTATACGGGATAATTCCTTACTTCCCTTATCGATTCAATTTCGATAACTCGCCCAATCACCAGTAATTATTAGTCTCTGTAACATCCCGTCATTTTGTGCAATATAGACATATGCCCCTATACTTCTATCCCCAAAATAGATGGTCTGTGTAATCCGATCATATAAATCTTTTTCTGGATTACCTGTATATTCTTCAAGTTCATCTAACTTTTTTAAAATCTCATCACTTACTTCATATACTTCTCCATATACCTTATTATCACTCGAAAGAATCATTGCAGGATAACCTTGATTTGTATCAAATAGTTTCCCATGAGTCCATGCTTCTTCAGCTATACATGTTGCCCCATGTAAATAATGGGCATTTGCTTGTTGTTTTCTTAAAGTGCCATAAACAAAAACATAGTGCATTTCCCTGTCCCCTTAATACTTCTCTATTTTCTTATTTGTAAATAAGCACGAATCATAAAGTAACTCACTTCATCTGGAAGTTGTTCTTTAATAGATTTTAATCCGCCTTCTGCATGTTGTACTGCTGATTCAATAAGAGATTCGTATTCTGCTGGAACGAAACTTGGCCAATCTACTTCCATACCTTCTTCATAACAACGAATTAAGTGGTTTTCGACAGTTTGGCGTGATAGGTCTCGTTCTTTGGCAATTGTACTTAACTCGGTTCCCTGTTTATACATTTCATACGTTTCTAAGTGAGAATTTGCTGATGCTTTTCCAGATTTTTTTCGTTCCGTAACAACTTCTGTTTTCATCGTTTCAGCGTAATCTGGGTTTTGTTCCATAAAATGAATAACTGCTTGTAAGAAGTGAGAACCATACTTCGCAAGTTTATGCTCCCCAATCCCGTTTACTTGTAGTAACTCATTTTCACTTTGTGGCATTTTCGCACACATATCTTTTAACGTTTGATCAGAGAAAATAACAAACGGTGGTACGCCTTCTCCTTGTGCAATTTCTTTCCGCACTTCACGTAATATCTCAAACAGTGGATGGCCCCCTACAATCTGTCTTGTTTCTACTCTTTCTTTCCGTAACACATTTTCATTTCCGAGTAATACTTCTTTCCCTTTGGCTGTTACTTTTAAGGTTGGATACGTCCCGTGTTCCACCGCAATTAATTCTTCTGAAATTAAAAACTCGATAAACTCACTTACTTCTTTTACGCTACGGTTCGATAAAAGACCGTAAGTTGGTAATATATGGAAATTAAATTCAATTACTTTTTTATTTTTTGATCCCGTTAATACTTGTGCAATCATTTGCTTTCCAAATCGCTGATTTGTTCGAATCATACACGATAAGACCATTTGTGATTCTCTCGTAACGTCGACGCTCTCACGTTCATCCGTACAATTCCCGCAGCGTCCACAATCTTCTTTCGGCTCTTCTCCAAAGTACTCTAGAATAAATGATTGTAAACATTGTTCTGTATGGCAGTAATCTGTCATATGTTGCAGTTTTTCAAGTTCATTTGAGAAACGTGATTCCCCAGTAGATTGATCAATTAAAAAACGCTGCACTTGTACATCCTGAGAAGAATATAACAAAATACATTCACTATCTAACCCATCACGACCAGCACGTCCTGCTTCTTGATAATAACTTTCCATATTTTTCGGGAGTTGATAATGAATCACATAACGAATGTTTGATTTATCTATCCCCATACCAAATGCAGATGTCGCTACCATAACACTCACTTCATCACGTAAAAATCGCTCTTGCTGTTCATTTCGATCATGATCATTCATTCCAGCATGATAACGTGCAACTGAAACGCCTGCTTTATATAAATCTTCATACAACTGATCAACAACTTTTCTTGTCGCTGCATAAATAATTCCAGATTCCTTTTTATTTTGACGAATATAATCCGCTAAATATGCATTTCGGTCCTGTCCTTTGATTACCGAGAACGATAAATTTTCCCGTTCAAACGTTGTCATAATTGTATTCTTTTGATCAATTTCTAGCGCACGACAAATATCTTCACGCACTTGCGGTGTTGCAGTCGCAGTTAACGCAAGTACAAGTGGTTTTTCTGGAAGATAGTCCAATATACGATGTATATGTAAATAACTTGGACGGAAATCATGTCCCCACTGCGAAATACAGTGAGCTTCGTCAATTGCGATCATCGGTATCTTCATATCAATTAATTGATCTACAAATTCCATTGAATCAAGACGCTCCGGCGCCACATATAACAACTTATAATGACCTTGTTTCGCTAATTGGATTCGTTGATTTGCTTCTGTAATTGAAATAGAACTATTAATATATGTAGCTGAAATCCCGTTTTGTACTAATGTATCTACTTGATCTTTCATAAGTGAGATCAAAGGTGAGATAACTAATGTCGTCCCCTCAAATACTAGTGCTGGAATTTGATAACAAATTGATTTGCCACCGCCTGTTGGCATAATACAAACTGTATCTTTTCCAGCCAATACATTTTTAATTGTTTCATCCTGCCCTCTACGGAATGACGAGTAGCCAAAATAGGAAGCTAAAAGTTCTTGTGCTTTTGTAAACAAAAAAGATTCACCTGCTTTTCTTAGTCTTTCATCTATTAATATTATATCATTAGTTAAAAGTTACTGTACTCTCTACTTCTCTCCATCCCTTCGCATGCTTACGAATAATCATTAAAAACTCATGTAAAGCTGGAGAAAACCATTTATTTTTATGATATACAAGTTGTGTTGCAAACTTTGCTTCATTTAAAATAACAGCTTGTAGTTTCTTGTCTTTCTGCTCTTGCCCAACCGTAATAATTGGTAATAAAGAAATTCCTAATCCGCACATGACACATTGCTTTATCGCCTCAATGCTCCAAAATTCAAATGTACTTTCATGCTGAATGCCTTGTCTTTGTAAATAATGCTCAAAAAATGCTCGATAACTGCAACCACGTTCCGTATACAAAAACGTTTCCTCTTGAGAAAATTGGACATCTTGCGAATCTGTTTGTGTCACAGTGTAATCTTTTGGAAAAACAAATGCCATTTGCTCCATGACAAGTTGCTCAATATGTAAATCCTCTTCCTGACGCTCAGTGTCTAAGAGGAAAGCAATATCTATATTTCCACTCTTTAAATCATTTCTCAATTCCCGACACGTTGAAGCTTTTAATGTAATTTTTACTTTTGGATACTTCTTTTTATATTCATGAAGAATAGAGGGCAAGCGGTAAATTGTTAATGATTCTGGGGCACCAATTACAATTTTTCCAGTAATCTCATTATCCACACTTGGGATTTGTTTTGCTTTCTCAGACAAAGCAATCATTTCATTTGCATAAGGCAGTAGATGCTTTCCTACATCTGTTAACACCATTTTTTTCCCTAATCGATTGAATAAAGGCTGTCCCATTTCTTGTTCAATTGCTTGAATATGCCCTGTTACAGTAGATTGTGCATATCCTAAATAGTCGGCTGCCCGTGTATATCCTCCTAACTCAACAATTGTTTTAAATGTTTTTAAATGCCGAATCTCCATCTCAATCTCTCCATTCTAACATCGCAATTTCCGATTAATAACTTCATATATATCTATTTTACTGATAGATAAACTCGAATTACAATAGAAGAAACACAATTTTTCAAAAGGAGATGTATACATATATGAGAAAGAAAAAATTAGGACCAGTACTGCTCAGCGGTTTAATTATTGGTCCAATTTTAGGGTCTGGGATTATTTTACTTCCTCCACTGATCTACAAAACAACTGGAGATTATGCCATTATCGCTTGGCTACTTATTATGGGAATTGGTTTTCTATTCGCTTCCTTATTTGGTAAGTTAAGTATTCTCTTCCCTAGTGAATCTGGGGTTGCACATGCGGTAGATCAAGCTTTTGGACCTTCTATGAAGCAATTAACTTCTATTTTCTTTATCATAGCAGGTTGTCTAGGACCTACAGCTGTTCTTATGACAGCCAGTCAATATATAGCGGCTTTATTTTCAAACTTTAAAGTTCCATTAGAGGGAATTGGTTTTCTTTTAATGTGCCTTTGTGTATTGATTTTATTATTAGATATATCATCTATTGGAAAAATATCATTTGTATTTTCAACAGCTGCAACCGTTCTTTTATTGAGCGGTGGAATTCGTTCTATCCCTCATTTTCGATCGGAACAGCTAGTTCAAACATCTTTTTCTTTTGGAGATTTTGGATATAGTATTTTATTGCTCTTTTGGGCTTTAGTAGGTTGGGAGATTATTGGGAATTACAGTATGGATGTCAAAAATCGAAAAAAAACCATCCCACAAGCAATTACGATAAGCACACTTACTGTAACGGTTGTTTGTCTTGTCGTGGCAGGCGCCACACAATGGATTGTAATTCCTAGTTCACATCAAGAAGACTTACGAATAACAGCCATATTAGCTACTTTATTTGGAGAGTTTGCTGTTCCTCTTATCGCTTTTATTACTACTGTTCTTTGCATGAGTACATATTTATTAGTTGTTGGCGGGGTCTCGCGTCTTATCGCTTCCGAAGCAAAATATATAAAGAAATTATATACACTTTCCTATCGTACGAAATCGAATGTATCAATCTATTCTTTACTTTTCTTAATCGGCATACATACCATTGTATTTATCTGTCTTTATAACGATTTCATTACAGTAGAACAAATTGTAGCCATTGCAAATGCTTTCTTTATCTGTAATGCCATTTGTGGAATCTTTGCAGCATATAAATTATTACCAGGTCTCTTTAACAAAATTCTTTCTTTAAGTTTGATTGTCTGTTTTCTTATCATTCTCTCTTTCTCTTCCATCTGGATTTTAATAAGTATTGGAATACTAGTTGGTTTCTATGGGTTACAGTACTTCAAAAACAGACCAAATACTTATGAAAAGGAAATTTCAATACGATAATGAAAAGAAAAGATTCTCATTTAAACTATTTCTCACACAAATTACAGATTCATTCCCATAATATATCCGCATCAAATTAAGGGAGGTTTATTTATGAAACGCAACAATAATCTAATTGTTTTTCGCTCTTCGAATAAACAACTCCAGGTTTCTAATCGTGATGCTTGGAAATATGAATCTCTTTATAAATATAGACCTTTATTCTCGTATAGGAAGATTTTCACATCTCTTTTCAATCTCTTTTTCAAGAATACAAAACGTTAATATCTTTCATATAAAGTTTCTCAACATATAACCTATGGACTTCATTCATTACAATTGATAACGTTTAATTAATCTGTTGGATTAAAGCCCCTTCTTACGACCTGCTTCTTACTTGCAGGTCTTTTTTATTCCTTCATTACTCTATGAATTGAACACAAGCGTAAAAATTCGACATATATATGGCTACCGTAAATGTCTGCTTAAAATTTTTTCTCAATACACAAAACCCTTTCCATTTGTTACGATAAAAGTACTCCAGATGGGTTATTGCTCATCAACATTATCTAGTTAAAGGGACCTGCTGCGGGAAGTAGGTCTCTTTGACTTTGTCTGAAAGGTTTCTTATAGCCCCCATACTAGACATTCATTTGGACACATTTACCAGGTTTCTTTCCAAGAAATTCATGCTAAGATTACTTTGTCGAGTTCGACATTCTCGACAATACCCTTATGAATCCCTGCAACTTCCCTTGCAGGGATTCATTTCTTTTATATTCACTTTTATTAACATCTACTTCAACTAAATTCCCTATAATTTACTCAAGAATATTTTCTTTAAAATTCTGCATAAATCCAACTCTATAATATTTTTTATCTTCTAGAAATCCCTTAATAATATTTACAGTAATCTTTTACCATTTGCCTTACCACTTTACATTTAACATGTATCGATATATTTTATTAATATCTTTTTTATTTGTAGGAGGAAACGTATTGATTAATGCACTAGGTCTCGCTTTTATTCTTTCTAATAAACCTGAAAAGAAGAAAAAAGTTTATCTTAATGATAGATTTGCACTAATAGACATTATTGAATCTAAAGATGTATATGATTCTGAAGGTAACCCACTAGTAGAGCTAACATGTAAATATAGTATTTATTTGGATGAAAAATACTATTGTAAATCTCTCGAAGACTACACTGGACAAGTATTTCCTTTCCTAAGTACAAAAATTGGCAAAGGTCTTGTTAGAAATTTAAATTATTATTTTTCATATGTTGATGTATACGATAAAAAACCACCAGTTAAAGAAATAAGAAACCTTATGAAGCAAGTAATAAACTATAACGTTTAGTATGTTCTAAATGGAAATTCTCTTAAAAATAGAAGCACCCGATTTGGGTGCTTTCCACTTATATTCTTTTGTTTTGGTTGTTGTACTAAAGACTGACAATATCTACATAACATAACTACCTCTCCCATTAACCCATTCCATGTTCAGCTATATGCACTGGGAAATTAACATCTTTTACATCAACAAAAAATGGATCGCCCATTAACTCCTCATCTAGCTTTTTTCCTTATAAGTCTATATTTCTAACGATACATAGCACCCTTATGTACAATATAAAGTGAAACTTTAATCAGCGGGGGCTTACTGCCCGTTAATGCGGGATAAATCGAGTTCTTTTAACTTTTACTGAATCTCGTTATGATTTCCAACCGCCCACTTCAACCTCTGCAGCATATATCCAATTCCTTTACAGCCTTCTAACGGATAGGAAATCATTTCTTCCGGATATAACTTTGTCACTACTTTTTTATGCTTCTTGCCTGCAAGCAGGACAATTTCATTAAAGTCTAATAATTTCTTTTCAATCATTTGTCTTTTTAGTTGTTCCATACTAATAATCTCATTACTTTTCGAATTAAAAGCAAGATCATAGTTTTTTTCTACTATATCAGTTGACAGTAAAAATCCATGTTTAGCTGATAAAATAACCCAGTGTGAAAAAAATTGCGAAGCATATGCTTGGCATGCTTTTCCGAATGGACTAATGTATACATCCTTTGCTTCTGTTGGTCCCTTATCAGGATACTGATCCCAGATTTTCTTTTTTCCACATGGAATGATGCATAGCCTTTTCATTATTCCCTTTTTCCCTCTTTTCTCTTTCGATCCTATATATAATTTGTTTTATTTTTTCATTATTACTTTTAAGACATAGTAATTACTAATGAAATCATAGCATTTTTAATTCACAGATAAAAATATCAGGTTTTTCTTTTCTTCCTACCCAAGTTCCATTTTCCCTAAATGAAACATTAAAATAACAGACCTTAATATCCGAAATTTTATGCTTCCTAAAAACAAAAAAGGACAAGCAGACTATATATCTGTTTGTCCTTTCCTTTTCATCCAAAACTTCTCTTATAGAGTTTGGAACGTTTCTGTTAATACAGGAACGATTTGTTTTTTACGAGATACAACACCTTTTAAAGTTGCTGTATTGTTTTCTAATGTTACGTTGTATGCTTTTTCAACAACTTGTGTCGCTTTACCGATAGCAAGACCAACAGAATCGTTAGTTAAGATATCAGTCACAACGAATAAGAATAGGTCTAAACCTTTTTCTTCTACTACTGCAGAGATTACTTTTTCTAATTCCGCTTGGTGTACAAGAACGTCGTTTGTATCAACAGCGTTTACTTGTGCGATTTCAACTTTTGCATCGCCCATTTGGAATTCTTTTGCGTCAAGAGAGATTAATTGCTCCATTGTTTTACCGCTTAAATCTGCACCAGCTTTTAACATTTCTAAGCCGTAGCTTTCCGCGTCAACACCAGCGATTTCCGCTAATTCACGAGCTGCAGCTACGTCTTGGTCTGTGCAAGTTGGAGATTTAAATAGTAAAGAATCTGAGATAATTGCAGATAACATTAAACCTGCAACTTCTTTACGAATTGCAACGCCGTTTTCTTTGTACATTTTGTTTAAGATTGTAGCTGTACAACCAACTGGCTCGCAACGGTAGTATAAAGGATCGCTTGTCTCAAAGTTAGCAATACGGTGATGATCGATAACTTCTAACACACGAACAGATTCGATATCGTTAGCACTTTGTTGACGTTCGTTATGGTCAACTAAAATCACGTTGTCCACTTCGTTTGCTACTGTTTCAACAAAACGCGGTCCTTCTACTTTAAAATGATCTAACGCAAATTGAGTTTCACCGCTGATTTCACCTAAACGTACAGGCTCAGCATTCATTCCTAATTCTTTTTTCAGCTCTGCATAAGCAATTGCAGAACAAATTGCATCTGTGTCTGGGTTTTTATGCCCGAAAACTAGTACTTTTTCCATGATTTCCACCTCTTCATGAAAAGGATATCTTAAAGAAGCAAATATGACAATATTTTAAACACATTTTTTATAAATAAAATAAAGGTTCTGCCCTATTTTACACAAAAAAACATCTTACTTCTCCTATATAAGAGGAAAAAAACATGAAAAGCAGAATAAAATCATAAAAAGTCCATTTATTAAAAGGAGGTTTTCCGTTATGCCTATTATCAAGCTTGAAAATGGTGTGAACTTATACTACGAAGAGCGCGGAGAAGGTACACCCATTCTTTTTATTCACGGCGTCTGGATGAGCAGCCGTTTTTTTCATAAACAAATCCCTTATTTCAGTGAAAAATATCGTGCGATTTCAATTGACTTACGAAGTCACGGGCGCTCTCCCCATATTGAAACTGGACATACAATTACAAACTATGCCCATGATGTGCATGCTTTTATAGAAAGTTTATCTTTAAAAGATGTTATCTTAGTCGGTTGGTCAATGGGAGCATTTGTTGTATGGGAATATATAAAGCAATTTGGAGAACAAAATATTAAAGGTTCTGTTATTGTTGATGAATTAGCATCAGATTTTAAATGGCCCGATTTCCCTATTGGTGCCTTTGATTTCCCAACACTTATTCATTTCATGAGAGAAGTTCAAACAAATCAAGTTGAGTTTCTAAAGGGTTTTATCCCTCTCATGTTTAAAAATCCCCTTTCTACAGAAGATTCAACTTGGATGCTTGAGGAGGTAACAAAGGTTCCAGCATCTATTGCGAGCGCGATTTTATTCGATCAATCTGTTGTTGATTATCGGAAAGAATTAAATGCAATTACAAAACCAACTTTACTTTGTTTCGGTAGAGAAGAAAAATTAATTCCAGTTGCTGCGGGCGAACATTTACACGCACATATTAATAACTCTCAACTCGTTATTTTCGAAAACAGCTGTCATTGTCCATTTCTAGAAGAAGCTGATCATTTTAACAATGTGCTACATTCTTTTATTCAATCACTGTCATAACGTATTTTTCAAAGGACCTAGTATGTTAAAACTTTAAAACTCATTTTTTAATCAAAACAAAAAGGCCATTTAAAACAATGGCCTTTAAAATTAATTTCTGCACAATTCCTTTTACTCAAAATTTTTATCTTCTATTTTATTAAGTTCGCCCCTTACCCACGATGCTTCTAAAGTA
>Ga0209025_1002655_pt1 | contig 18288 bp, 16 predicted proteins | sample AraplaMF_Col_mLB_FD_184256 | JGI IMG/M metagenome (GOLD analysis project Ga0209025, IMG submission 184256) | Arabidopsis root microbial communities from the University of North Carolina, USA - plate scrape MF_Col_mLB (SPAdes) (version 2) | ecosystem: Host-associated > Plants > Roots > Endosphere... | reverse complement strand
ACTCATTAGTATTCTATTATGTTCTTCTACTATGTTTAAAATGCGAGAACTCCTGTTACGTAAGAAACAGAAAGAGCTAAGTGAATATAAAGCGATGTACATAATTAAGGATTATTTTTTACTTTTTCATCAAGCATTACACAAAAACACCCAAGAGCTATCAAAGGTTCTCCTTCGTCTGTTTAACCTCCTACAGCACAACGGACGAAAATCTCATCGATACGAGAAAAAGACAGTCTTTGATATTTTGGGTGTTATTTATGAGTATACCACTTCTACTCATCAGGTAGCATAGTAAAAAAATTAAAACCCGTCAGGGTTTATTTGATATGCCTACTTTTATAAAATCTATAAAAGATAATAAAAAACTATATGGAAAGACCGCATTTTGTATAAAAATATACCTTAAGTTGATGGATGTGTGGTAGGACCCCTAAAGATACAAAATATAAAAGGATGATCGTAATCAATCTTTAATTACGACCATCCTTTATACATTCTTAATTTAAATCTTCACCATTAGAAGCAATGACTTGCTTGTACCAATTGAAACTTTTCTTTTTGTAACGTTTTAATGTTCCATTACCTCCGTTATCCTTATCTACATAGATAAAGCCGTAACGTTTTTTCATTTCAGCAGTAGAAGCACTTACAAGGTCAATAGGCCCCCATGTAGTATAACCGATTAAGTCCACACCATCAGCGATAGCTTCCTTTATTTCAGCAATATGATCACGGAAATAGCTAATACGGTAATCATCATTTACAGACTCATTTTCTAAAATATCAACAGCACCAAAACCATTTTCAACGATAAATAAAGGGATTTGGTAACGGTCGTATAACGTATTTAAAGCAATTCGAAGGCCTTTCGGATCGATTTCCCATCCCCATTCAGATGCTTCTAAGTATGGGTTTTCTACGCCTCCTAATTGTAAGTTACCATCAGAAGCCTTATGTTCTTCAGGAGTTGCAGAGGCCGTACCGCTGTTATAATAACTGAAGCCTAAATAGTCTACTTTATGAGTACGAAGAATTTCTTCATCACTAGGCTCCACTTTAATTGTAATATTATGTTCAGCAAAGTAGCGCTCCGTATAGGAAGGATAGTATCCACGTACTTGTACATCTGTGAAAAACACTGTTTCACGATCTAACATCATGGCTGTCCACACATCTTCTGGATTACAAGAATAAGGATAAGTTGGAGCATAGGCAAGCATACAACCAATTTTGCTATCTGGAATAAGCTCATGACCTGCTTTTACTGCCAGAGCACTGGCAACAAATTGGTGATGAGCCGCTTGATATTGTGTGTGTTTTACATTTTCTCCTTCCTCAAACTCAAGTCCACCGCCAGTAAATGGGGCATGGATAACAAAATTAATTTCATTAAATGTCATCCAATATTTTACTTGATCTTTGTAGCGAGTAAAAAGAGTTCTAGCAAAGCGCTCATAAAATTCTATAAGTTTACGGTTTTTCCAACCACCATAATTTTTCACTAAAGCGAGTGGCATTTCATAGTGAGAAATGGTAACAATAGGCTGAATGTTGTATTTTGCCAATTCAGAAAATATGTCATCGTAAAATTTTAAACCTTCCTCATTTGGTTCTAATTCGTCACCATTTGGGAAAATACGAGTCCATGCAATACTCATACGGAAGCATTTAAAGCCCATTTCAGCAAACAAGGCGATATCTTCTTTATAGTTGTGATAAAAATCAATTGCAGTGTGGTAAGGATAATAGCCTTCCATTGAATAATCTTGCGGGCTAAAAACACCATGTGGTAATACGTCTGCTGTAGAAAGGCCTTTTCCTTTTTCTTGGTATGCACCTTCTATTTGGTTTGCTGCCGTTGCACCACCCCATAAAAAGTCTTTTGGAAACGGTTTTGAGAAGTTATTCAACATTATGTGTCCCTCCAAAATATGTTCAACCAATTGGGAATAAGTATAGTTTATCCCCAATCAGCTAGATGTTATTAAAATATTAGAGTTAGTAAATCTTCATTTTTAGTAATTTGTTCTTTATTTGTTTCAATGATATCCGTATATTGTGCAGTATTTGTAATAATTACAGGTGTTGTTACAAGGTAGCCAGCCTCTTTAATCTTTTCTATATCAAAGTCGATTAAATGTTGTCCTTTTCTTACTTTGTCACCCGTTTTCACATGTGCATTGAAATATTTTCCTTCTAATTGAACCGTATCAATGCCAATATGAATAAGAATTTCTGCTCCATCATCTGATGTAATACCAACAGCATGTCCAGTAGGGAAGATCGTTGTAATGACACCGTTTACTGGTGAATGGACTTCACCAACAGTTGGCTCAATCGCAATCCCTTTTCCCATTGCCTCAGATGCAAATACAGCATCTTTTACTTGGTTTAAAGGAGTAATGGTTCCTGTTAAAGGACTTACAATTCCTTCTTTTTTTACAACCGTTGCACCAGCTTCTTTAGATGTTTCTTTATTTTGTAGTTCCTCTTTATTCTCGTAACCTAAGAAATATGTTAAGGCTGCTGCTCCCCCTACTGTCATGATAATCATTAAGAAGTATGGAAGCCATGGTGTTGTTGTACCACTTAGTGTAAATATAGAATGAAGGGCAAAGGCATTGTTTTCAGCTTTAAATGCCCCAATGAAAGCACCACCAATCGCTCCGACAATAACAACATATTTTAATGTACGTTTATGAGTTGCAATTAATCCGTATAGAATTGGTTCTGTTACACCTGCAAGTATCCCTGTTAATGCTGTTGAACCAGCAAGAGATTTTGTTTCTTTATTTTTTGTCTTTAAAAAGATACCTAGTGCGATACCCGTTTGAGCGAATGTACTTGCAGCCCACATTGGGTCGATTGGGTCTCCACCGTTCATTAAGTTTTCGATACTCATTGGAACAAGAGCCCAATGTAATCCAAACATAATAAGGAAAACCATGGTACCACCAACAACAGCCCCAGTTAATAGTCCGCTATGTTCACTTAAGAAATTAATTCCTGTAGCAACCATTTTACCTACATAGGTTCCAAAAGGACCGAATGCGATAGCAGCTAATGGTACGATAATCATTAATGAAAGCATTGGTACTAAAAACATTTGTAAATCTTTGTATATAACTTTTTTCAAGAATTTCTCTAACTGAGCGTAAATAAGTACCGATATAAATGATGGTACGATTTGAGAAGAATAGTCTATCAAGATAACTGGTATTCCTAGGAATGAGCTTGTATCTCCATTAGCTAATAAAGCTGTAAAGTTTGGTTCTAATAGAGCAGCTCCGATAATACCACCCATGTATGGGTTAGCTCCTAATTTCGTAGCTAAAGTAAAACCTATCATAATAGGTAAGAAGTATAGAATAGCATTACCAGCGGCAGATAAAATAGCATACGTACCACTTTTATCCGATAACAAATCAAACATGACTAATACGCCTAAAAGAGCCTTCAGCATACCTGCTCCGGCAAGCGGTGCTAGTAATGGAGTAAACGTACCAGAAATTAATTCAAATATTTTTCCAGAAAGCGATGTTTTTTCTTCAGATGTTTCATTAGCATCTTTTGAGAAGTTACCAATTTTATTAATTTCTTTAAATACATCAGAAACATGGCTACCAATTACTACTTGTTGTTGGCCACCAGTTTGAACAACACTAATAACACCTTTTACATTTTCTAATACTTCTTTATTTACTTTGTTGCTGTCTTTTACTTTAAAGCGTAAGCGTGTAGCACAATGTTCTAAACTATTGACGTTATTCTCTCCACCAATATGTTGGAGAATTTCTTTAGCTAAGCTTGTATAGCTCATTTATAGCACTCCTTTAATTTTATTTTTATAAAAAAACCTGAGTTGATTTTTCTTATTCGAAATAATGAACTCGAATAAGAAAAATCAACCCAGGTTTTGCCTGCCGAACAGTCACAATCCTGTGGTTCAATTATTATGTTTTTCTCGTGATGTAATACGGTTAATGTGAAGCATTAAATAAAGCATTTCATCTTTGTTTGGTTTTTTACCATAAGTAGACTCAATATAAGCTTTTACCTTTTGGGTACATTGATAAGCTTCAGGATATTTTGCCTTTACTTGTTCATATAATTCTTTCTCACCTTCAATAGCAGATTGATTATGAGTCAATCTATAGGCAAAATATCTTAAATGAGTAACAAAGCGACTATAATTAATTGAATTTTCATCTAGCTCTAAACCGTAATGATATTTAACGATAGTAAGAACATCATTTACCATTTTCGTCATATTCATCGTGTCTTCCATATCATTTTGGTTTTGTTGAGCATTAATGAGGTGAAGAGCAATCGAACCAGCTTCATCTTCAGGTAGCTTATAACCAGTTTTCCTTTCAATGATTTGTAATGCGTGTAAGGCAACTTCATATTCATTGCGATAGAATTTCTTTACTTCCCAAAGCAACGCGTTTTTGAGTATGAAACCTTGTTGAAAGCGAGAAATTGAAAAACTAATATGATCGGTTAAGGTAAGATAAATATTATCACCAATTTTTCCAGATAACTTTGATTTAGCGTAGGTGATAATTTCATCCGATAAATCCAAATGTTCGGATGGAATTTCGTTAATAAGATGGGCTAATTTATCTGTTAAACCTTTTGCTTCTAAAACAAATGTTTTATCAACTTGGGAAGGATCAATATCTTCGCCCGATTTTTTTTGGAAAGCAATACCTTTACCCATGACAATCATTTCTGTATTATTATCATTTTCTACTAAGACTACGTTATTGTTTAATACTTTTTTGATTTTCATATATCATCACCTACTTATTAGCCTAAATAAAAAACCTAAATTCATACCAAAAATACAGCATAATTGTATTCTTGGTATGAATTTAGGTTTTGCCTGCCGAACAGTCACAATCCTATGTGAAAAGTATTCAATTACTGTTTATCATTAACCACTTAGATTATAACTATGTTTGATAACGTTTTCAAGAGGTTTTTTAACCATATGCATAGCTTCGATACTACTTAGTATATAGGTGCTGTTCGAAATGATTTCAATCTCAACATGGAACGGGCCCTTTTTTATACTCGATATAACCATCTGGATTTGTAATTTTCACAGTTACGATACAAGCATTTGCATGTGAAAAAATTTCTTTTTATAAAAATCAATAATCACTTCTTGCTCTAATCTTGACCGCATTGTGTTTACAGCATATGGTGTAAATTCACGTGCATCACCAGTATATTCAAAAAGGTTTCCTGTTGTAGGATCTTTAATATGTTCTAACCAAGCATACGGGGCAAACACACTTCCTCTAATTTTCACGATGTCGGCCATGAGAAACCTCCATAATTTATTAATTTTTGTTTCGTTGGATCCCTTATTTCTCTTATAACTAATTATAGTAAATTTGATTGACTATATGCCATATAGTACAATAGAAATCAGATGAAGTCAATCGTATTGACTTCATTTAAGGAGGTTTTATGTATGAGTCATCCAGTATTTAGCGAATTGGACCTTACGTCACTTTTGTCATTATCCTTTAGCGCATCAATCAATGAACTACATGACAAATTGAGTGAATTGGGATTTGGAGATATTAGACCTATACACGGTTTTATGTTTAAATGCATCACTCCTAATGGAGCGACAGGTATAGAACTAGCCGAATATTTAGGAATTACAAAGCAAGCTGTGAGTAAAATGGTGGATTATCTTGAGAAAAGTGGTTATGTAATGCGCAAAGCTCATCCAACTGATAAGAGAGGGAAAATTATTGTTTTGACCGAAAAAGGTTGGCTAGTAGTGCAAGCAAAAGAGAAGATACTAACTGAAATTGAACAACGTTGGATTGAAAACATAGGCGATGAAAGAATGCAAATGCTCAAGGAAGATTTAACAAAGTTAGTTTATGAAGCAAATGAGGGTAAAACATCATCGAGGTTAAGACCTGTCTGGTAAATAATGAGTTTATAAAAGGGGCCTAACCGTGCACCCATCAAGTTAAGATATCATAATACCCCCATCTTTACATCTTGATCGTTTTTATCGTTTTGGGGCATTTGCTTTTCTTAGCTTGATTGTGATGGGGTATTAAAAAACGTTATCCTTTCTAAATAAGCTAGGTTGGGTATTTTTTCCCAAACCCCCGAACAGGGGGAATTAGCTTAATTGATTTTAAATTTATACGCTATGTCAAAAAGTGTACTATATGACATAGCAAAAAATAGGTCTTTTCATTTCAAAATTACAACCAAATCACTTTTGAAACATATCAGTAGAATTCTAGATGTTTTGACAAACCTATTTTTAAAAATAACCCAAAATCCTTATAAATAAGGATTTTGGGTTACTTTTTTCTTATTCCCTCTTTTCAAGGGGATAGACAAAAACACCCAAGAAACAAAAAAAGCTTGTGATTATTAATCAAGCAAGCTTTTTTATCAAACTTTATTTAAAAGTTACACCTTGTATGTTTTGGTAATACTTATGGTTTAACAGGCGAAGAATCAGTTAGAACATCTACTTCTGCTATAGAAGCAAATCCATTCTTTCCGTTCGTTACTTCCACTTTTACATATTTAGCGGAAACAGGTTCGAATGTTGCCAATTTTTGTGTCGTACTATTTTCCCATGTTCCAGAAGCTACTTTTTGATAGTTACTACCATCCATACTTGTATAAATATTATAGTTTAAAATACGGCCATTAATCCCACCATCTTGACGCGGGAGACACGCTACTTGAGTAATCGATTTCGTCTGATCGAGATCTAACGTTAAGTTGTATGGATATTGATTTGTTGTACTCCATTTGCTATGCCAAATAGTGTTTGGATTGTCATCAATTGCATTCCTAGCTGGATCATGCCATGATTCCTCGCTGTTTGCACTTGCTTTCATTATTTTTTTAGACAATACAGCTAGTGGTTTAACAGGTTTAGCATCCGTCGCTTCCCATATAGGGGCAATTAATGTTGGATTATTTAAAGCTTCTACTTTTTGTCTCGTTTCTTGTGATGCTTTCAGCCCCCATTGATCAAAAAATGGAAGTAAATTTTGTTTCGCTACTTTCGATGTATTGTAAATAAATAATTGTATTTTACCTTCAGCATCTAATCTAGTTTGATTCTGTGGTAACTCTCGATATAGTTTGTGAAGATTTGGATAAAAATCTTCACCATATGCTAATTGAAGTTGCCAAAGCATAACAAGTTTCACAAACAAGTCGTCAATATTTTTATATTCTTTATCTGTTTGTTTTAAATATGTAAAGGCTCTATCGTAATCCTTATTTTGTTCTAAACGTGTTGGTTGATTCGGGAATAATTGCTTTTGTGCAGCTAAAGAATATAGGTTAACAGTTACTTCCCACGTACCCCTTCGATCATCCCACGTCCATGGCTGTTGCTGCCTTTTATGTCCTGCTTCATGCATTTGTCCCCATCCAAATTTATTAACATCTAAAGCACTTTCGATTGCGTTACCAGCAGTAGTAAAAAATACTCCATTAGTACTTGCATACATGCCCCAAGTTTTTTTGTTAGGATTTTCTGCAAAAGCCCAAATGCGACGAGTTGGACGATGCAACGGACTCGGGTCTGTTTCAGATAACCCTGATATCTTATCTTGTGCTCGAATCATTTCATCATATTTTTTTAATAGAGGAACAGGATCTTGATCCACGATATATTTCTTGGCACTATCCTGCGTAACAGTAAGTACTGCTTTTTCTGATTTCAATTGTACAGCATGTGCATCTGGGTACTTGTCCATCATTGCAATCCAGTCTTCTTTCGTATGTTTCCCTAGTTCAAAGAATGGAACAGGGCTCCCGCCTTGTCTTACTTTCACCGTAACTGTTCCTGTTTTTTGATAGTTATCAAACCCTAATAAACCACCGTTCGGAGAGGAGATCGTGTTAGAACCAGGAGAAAGGTCAATTTCTTTTCCTCCTTCTTTATCATATTCAGTTGTACCAATAATCGCTTTAATCTTTTTTGTTCCCGATACTTCAATTGTAACTTGTTCATTCGGTTTTACATAGATTCCTGTTGGCATATATGATTTTGTATATGATCTTCTTTCTCTTTGTGCTTCTTCATAGTAATCTCCTGTACCTGGAAGTTTAAACTCCCTCTGTTCATATTGATTTTCAGTTTGCGCGGCAACCGTTTCAGCTTGAACTGTCAAGTTATTTGTTAAAGTAGGTGTAAATAGTGTAGTTGCTAAAATAGCAGATGTAGCAAGTACTTTCATCGGTTTTTGGAACATAAAATTATTCCTTTTCTTCATATAAATCATCCTTTCCTTTTCAATTACTTCCATTAAAGTCTTTTCGCTGAATGTATATAATTGATTTCGATTTCCTGTTGGTTTCACACTTCTTCCTAATTAAATATAGCCAGGGGGAATATTTAATTAAAAAAGAAATACTTATTTTATCATTTAAGTAAACAAATAATTGTAACTAGGGAAACCCCCTCATTTTTTGAGGGGGCTCCACCAATTCGCTTTGCTTATCCATTTACCATTTATATATATCGCTATACATTTACTAATTATTACATTTAAATTTTTCTTGCAACTGTTATCTTATTATTTTTTACAACCCAAGGATCTGAAACAACTGAACCATCTGCTCTCTTTAGCGTATATTTTGTTGCCAGTTGATATTCTGTAAATCCTGTTGTTTTACCAGGTTCACTTGTAACACTACTTGTAATTGTTTCTTCCGTTGCTTCTGTATTAGTTGTACTAATTTCTGTTTGTATTGTTTTTGAAATTTCTGATTTAATCGATGCAGATGCATCTCCAAATTTCAATCCAAAATCTGCTCCAATCTTCATAGAAAGCGTATCAGTCATCTTTTGTTGATCTACAGAAGTCATACCTGTTTTGAATGTATAATTACGAGTCAAACCAGCTGGAATAACCGCTGAAAATGTTTTATCCCAATATTCTTCTTTTACCAAAGTATAATATGGTGAATTGTGTATTTTTGTATAGTCACTCGCTTGGCTATCTTTTACCATAATACAAGGTACTAAAGATGCCCCAACAACAACAGAATTTGAAGTTTGAGGTAATTGTTGATCATTAGCTCCACCTTCAGTATACTTTGGAGCCTCTGGTCTAGTTCCTACAGCTGGTAAGGTTGGTAATGAAAAAGTACTGCTAGCAGCTGGAATATTAAATAGCCTGTTATTATCAGAAGGATTCGAATTATCCAAATCTACATAATCTAAATACCCGCCCGTAACAGACGACCCCGCCCAAGATGCGACTTTCCCATTTCCTTGGTTCACAATTTCATAATTATTATTTCCCTTGTCTCGTAAATACCATTGTTCATTAGCGGCACCAGTCCAACTCTTTTGTCGCAAAGCCTCAACATTGTTAACACCAGAATTACGAACACCATCAGTCCAATATTTAGCACTACCATCATTAAGTCCTACAGGTTTTCCACTATTTTTATTTACAATTGCATATGTCCCTCCGTCAAGTGGGAAAAATACAAATTGTTCATTATCACCACGGCTTCCATTCCATAGAATAATTCCTGCATCATCAGATTCCCATCCTTTATATACATCCCAAACTATGCTTGAGTTAGCTGCCAAATGAATAGTATGATATTCATTTTTCGCTGGAGTTGCTGCTTCACTTGAAGGAGCCCAGATAGATAGGCTTGTTGCTCCTACAAGTAATCCTGCCGTGACTTTTTTTGACATTGATTTCATAATATTTCCCCCTAGTTTTGCCGGTAAAATCCCTACAAGATTACAAAAGATGAAATTATACTGTACATTGCTTATACTTTTATTGCGAAATAAAATCACTTTTGCTATGTAGAAACTTAAAACCAATTTTGTACAAATATAATACTTTTGTGATTCGAGATCTTTTAAAATAACTGAATATTAAGAAAGTTTAAAACAACATAATGTTACTTGCAACTTTACTAAACTCCTATTTAGTGTAATTTGCCCCTTTCTTAGTGGTCGTACCAGTTATGTTATTTATTAAAACATTAAATTTCCGATGCGTATATAGTAAGATTTTGTCGTAAATAGTAGAATTGTATCTTATGTATTTGATAATTTTATTGTTACATACTTAATATGAGTGAAAGGATATTATACTAATAAAATTAATGATGAATTCTATTGTATTAATTATAATGATTACAACTTAATATATTCAATAAAAAAATAACTATATTAATTTAGAGGGGGGTAGTTTGTATTTTAGAAAAACATTTATAGAATAATTTAATGGTATTACTTATACTTTTTTACCTTTATTTAGGTATGCATAATTGCATGAAATGTGGATATATCAAGTAATATATGATATATTATTAAGTTTTATGGAATAATTCCCGATATTACTGTTAATAAATAATTAATTTTCCATATTATTCAAAAACATCTTTATATAGTCATAAAAAAACCTCTGAAATACAATTCATTCTAACCACCTCAATACTTGACATGAAGATAATAAGATGGATTCTTATCGATCCGTTATAACAAGAAGTATTGAAACATGAAAAGGCCGCAAAGCTTTCTTGAAAAAGCGCTTTGCAGCCTTCTGGTTTCTTGTTTTGCTTAAAAAAATGGTTTGTGTTTCCTTTCAAATTAACACCATCATATAAATATATCCATTGCCATTTTACTTTGATATATGTTTCATGGACTCTTCAAGAGTCATTGGTTTGAGGTGAAATCAGATTCATTTGTCCAATTCAGAACCATACTGATGAACGCAACGCATAATAGTTGTATAAAAAATGGATAAACCCCGTTTCTCCATCATTTTCACAAAATAACGTACCATTTCTAGAGTAATAGAAACAGTATGCTCAAGTTTTAGAGATTACTTACACGTATATTAAAGTTTTTGCACCAGAAACAGATACCAAGCTTATATTACGGTATATTTTTCACGATACTGTCTAGGAGTCATGTTTGTAATTTTTTTAAAAACCTTTATAAAATAACTTTGGTCATGAAAGTTAAGCAAAGTGCAAATATCTAATAATGGATATGTAGTTAGTGTTAATAATTTTTTTGCTTCTTCTACTCGTTCCCTTTGAATATATTCACTTAAAGGAATTCCCACTTCTTTTTTAAATAATTTAGATAAATAAGTAGGGGTAATCGCCAAATGATCAGCGAGTTCATTGAGAGATATTTCATTGTAAACATTTTTTCTAATATGATTCAGGCATGCAGTAATCGTTTTTGAATACTTTTGCGCATTGTATTCTTTCACACGATCTGCAAAAGTACGTAAAGCGTCTCCTGACAATCGCTTTACAGAGTCTACGTTATCTAGTTGTTCCATGGTTTGTATATACAAAAGACTAAGAGAAAAAGCAATATCTGATGGAAGGTTACCATCTATCGCATATCGAGTAGCTAGAGTAATCGCAATAATTCCAAGAACCTTTTGGTTTCTGAGTGGATCTGCTGCTAAAATAATCCCATCACCTTCTTTTGGAATCGCATACATATATTGTAATAATTTTTCTTTATTTCCTTCTTTGATTGCTAAAAAATAATTATGTACAAATGCCCTGTTGTGAGTTTCAGGATTATTTTGTCGGCGTTTTAAAATATATAAATCAGGTTTCACAATTTTATAGGGAACTTCCTCTAGCAATTTATTTTTTTCTAAAACGATATCTACATCTAACTTTTCATTGAAAATCATGTAATGTAATAAGATTCCGATATCAATTAAAGTAGTTTTTTTAATCTCAGGTAGGCACTGATAGTAGGCTAGTCTTTCTTCAATTTTATTACTTGAGTTAAATTCTTTCCGGATGTTAAAGGCTATATCATCTGAGCTCTTTGGGTGTATAGTGGGACCGATTATAATAGTCCCTTTTACACAATCATGATTTGCTATATGAATTAGGACGAAATTTTCAAGATAACTGTTACATCTGAAAAGTGGGAAGTTATTGGGATCATTTCCTTGATAAATGTCACTAAGATGTTCTTCTTTAGAAGAATAAAATGGACTACAAACATCATCAGAAATAGAATGATATAAGATTTTTTTGTCTGTAGATAAAATGTGAACAGGTACATTAAAGGCTTTATGTGCGAGATCACACAAGTGTTGTATGTCGATGGAATTATTCATTACCTTCTCCTTTTAATTGGGTTAAATGATAAATTTTCACATTATTCCTTTATAGATTCATAAATTATTTGCCGTCAGGTATAACTCACGACAAAATATTACTATAAAATATCAAAATAGTACAACTCACGACAAAATATCACTATATTCTTTTATAAAAATCATATATTATTCATTTGCAATTTTTATACAAATATAGAAATGGGTAGGGAAATTGCAGTACGTTAATCGGTTGTTATTCCAGCCATTTTGAAAACATATTTGGACGCTGTGGCTGTTTCAGGAAAAACATTTAAATATTCAAAAGAAGGATCAATAGGATTACTGACAGGGAAAAAAGCCTTACACATTCAAGCACGCGGTGATATTTACTCTGAAGGGTCAGAAGCTTATAGAGAAATGGGTCATCTTTATTTAGAAGTTATGATGGAATTTTTCGGTACTTCCTCCTTTGAAGGAATATTTATTGAGGCCACAACAAGTTTCCAGAAAAGGCACAAGAAATGAAGAAAAAGGCTATTCTTAGAGCTAAAGAAGTTGCTAAAGATTTTTAAATATTTTTTTAACAAATCACTAAGCTTCTACTTAACTTTTACCTAATTCATCACTAAACAATTTTTTTGCACTATTGACAGACAAATACGGATTTTTATCATTTGGGGAATCATCTGTTTCGTAAGTTAATGAATGTTTGGTTGATCCCCTTTATAGACTTTATTCTTACCAGACAGGTCTTAACCACGATGACAATTTACCTTCATTTGCTTCATATACTAATTTTGTTAAATCCTCTTTGAGCATTTGCATTCGTTCTGCACCTATGTTTTCAATCCAGCTCCCCTCAATCTCAGCTAGTATCTCCTCTTTTGCTTGCACTACTAACCACCCTCGTTCAGTCAAAACAATAATATTCCCTCTCTTATCAGTGGGATGAGTTTGGCGCATTACATAACCACTTTTCTCAAGATAATCCACCATTTTACTCACAGCTTGCTTTGTAATTCCTAAATATTCGGCTAGTTCTATACCTGTCGCTCCATTAGGAGTGATGCATTTAAACATAAAACCGTGTATAGGTCTAATATCTCCAAATCCCAATTCACTCAATTTGTCATGTAGTTCATTGATTGATGCGCTAAAGGATAATGACAAAAGTGACGTAAGGTCCAATTCGCTAAATACTGGATGACTCATACATAAAACCTCCTCCAACAAAGTCAACCAGGTTGACTTTGTTGGAATTCCATTGTACTATACTTAACATAGTCAATTACGTTGACTATGTTAGATTCCATTGCACTATGCATAATATAGTCAATTGAATTGGCTATATTATGATTATGAAAGAAATAGGATTCACCAAAATAAAAATTAATAAATTATGGAGGTTTCTCATGGCTAATATCGTTAAAATTAGAGGTAGTGTATTTGCACCATATGCTTGGTTGGCACCTATTAAAGATTCTTCAACAGGAAGAGTATTCGAATATACTGGTGATGCACGTGAATTTACACCATATGCTGTAAACACAATGCGGTCAAGATTAGAGCAAGAAGTAATTATTGATTTTTATAAAAAAGAAATTTTCACATTTGCAGATGCTTGTATTACAACTGTAAAAATTACAAATCCAGATGGTTCTATTGAGCATAAAAAAGGAAAAACAGATACACAAAACATTGTATGTACGAATGTTTTGTGGGGCGCTGATGAAGTCTCTTTTGAAATGAAGGCAAGTGCTAACAATCCTTTAAATACAGCAGCACCTGCGGCTGACTATTTATTAACTATACGTGTTAACAAAAGTGGATCCTTGCATATTGAAGGTTCTCATGATGGGTTCCCTTGCTATGAATTTTATAAGCAAACGGATTTTGGTCGATTTGAATTAATCTATACACATGATTACAGAGAAACTGGTGACACTCCAGCGGCGCTAGCTGGAGAGATGGAATACAGTTTTAAAAAGACAATTTAAATATAAATATGAATCAGAAGAGTATCACACTTTACAAGCGGTAGCTAGTATAAATGGAAAACAATTGATTGTTCTAAAGAAATTGTGGCCTGTTTTGCTCAATGATTAAAGGTTATGTATTATCCAAAATAAAATTAAAATTACAGAGGTGCTTCTCATGACTAATATCGTTAAAATTAGAGCAAGTGTATTCATTCCAATGTCTTGGACTGCAATAGGTTGGACTGGACCTAAGGAAGATAAACAAAAGGGAAACTTAATCGAATTCGAAGGTGACTCACGTGAATTTACCCCTTATACTGTAAACGCTATGCGTTCTAGAGTTGAACAAGAAGTAGTTGTAGATTTTCATAAAGAAGAAATTTTCACATATGGGAATACGGGTATAACAACGGAAAGAGTTACAAATTCAGATGGTGTCGTCAATAAAAAAACAGGAAAAGCTAGTACAGAACGTATTGTATGCACTGATATTGAATGGGCTTCTGATGACGTCAAGTTTCAAATGAGTGCAAGTGCTAGCAATCCATTAAATATAAATGCACCTACTGTTGACTATCTTTTAATTGTGCATGTCAAAAAAGATGGTACTGTTGATATTGAAGGTAAACATGATGGATTCCCTTGCTATGAATTTTATAAACAAACAGATTTTGGTCCGTTCGAACAAATTCATACACATGATTTCAGAGAAACTGGTGATACACCTGAAGCTCTAGGTGGGGACATGGAGTACAGTTTTAAAAAGATATTGTAAGGATGATGTTTTACCACATTGTTATTGAACCAAGATAAATTTGTATTCATGATAGGTATATCGCTCGCAAAATGGGAAAACCCATATGAAATAAATCTATATAAGAAATGCTATTGGTTTCATGCCGTTATAGATGATTCCAGGCAATATAATTTAAATCGATGTTAAAATAATGATGAAAAAACCATTCGAGTTTTTCTATTTTGTTGCCGGTATACCATTGTTATCAAACTAAGGTTAGGAAAGATCAGTTTCAAAAGAAACTTTTTTCTTTTTCTAAAAACAGTGTAGATACTTAATTAGACGTATACTGCTCGGGGGATGTTGTAGAAGCAAAAGAATTGTTTCATTTCTATGAAAAACCGAATCTTGATTCTCCTATAGGAGCAAATCTAAAAATTGTTTTAGAGTTTATTGTAATCTAAGCACAATAAATCATGGGTCAAGTATTTAGAGAGTATAAGAATGGAACAATCCCGTTACATTATTAGTAAATAAATTTTTCGCCGTAAGTATGCGGATACAATGTAAGCATATATTTTTTCATCCAGATGTAACTTAACGTGTTACATCTGGATGAAAAAAAGTGAGGAAACGTATATATGACTATAAAAATTAAAGTTTATTCTGATTTTATATGCGCATTTTGTTTTTTAGCAACAGGTCCTTTGAATGAGGTTGTAAAGGAAAAAGATGTAGAAGTAGAATGGATGCCATTTGAATTGCGTCCTAGTCCATCTCCGAAAATTGATCCACGGACACAAACTCGTGTAATGGCAGCTTGGGATTCATTTATTTATCCTACTGCTGAAAAATTAGGATTAGAAATAAAGTTACCACATTTTCGTTCGTATACACATCTTGCGTTTGAAGGTTATCAATTTGCAAAGGAACTTGGAAAAGGAAATGAGTTTCACCATAGAGTGTTTATTGCACATTTCCAAGAGGTACAAAATATTGAAGACATCGAAGTGCTAACAAAATTAGCGGTGGAAGTGGGACTTTCTCAGGTTGCATTTAAAGAAGCATTAGTATCACGAAAGTACCGAAAAATGCATCAAGAAGCTCTAAGACATGCCCATCAAGAAGCTCAAATTATGGCTGTTCCAACGTTCATTATTGGTGACGAAGCCATTCAAGGATTTACTAGCAAAGAAATATTAGCAAAGGCGATTGATCAAGAATTAGAAAAGGGTAAAGAGAATGAGTTAGCTGGACTGTAATGTATACGGAGATTGTTAATGCTATAAATACTTGATGATTCATATATAAAATCGAATAAAGTCAATCGAGTTGACTTTATTCGATTTTTATTGTACTATACGGAACATAGTCAATAAAGTTGACCACATTGTTTTTTATTATAAAAGAAATGGGATACCCATTTTTACTGGGTAAATATAGAACAACGTAAAAGTGAGTAACAGGAGGAGAAGAGAATGACAACAGTTTTATTTGTAAAAGCAAACAACCGTCCAGCAGATCAATCAGTGAGTGTGAAATTATATTATGCATTTTTAGCAAGTTATAAAGAATCACATCCAAATGATACAGTGGTAGAGCTTGATTTATACAATGAGGAATTGCCATATGTAGGAGTAGATATGATTAACGGTACATTTAAGTCTGGTAGAGGATTTGATTTAACAGCAGAAGAAGCAACGGCTGTAGGTATTGCTGATAAATATTTAGATCAATTCCTTGCAGCTGATAAAGTTGTTTTTTGTTTCCCATTATGGAATTTAACAATCCCAGCTGTACTACACACTTATATTGATTACTTAAACCGCGCGGGAAAAACATTTAAATATACGTCAGAAGGTCCAGTAGGTCTTATTGGAAATAAGAAAATTGCATTATTAAACGCAAGTGGCGGTGTATATTCTGAAGGACCAAAAGCCCCAATGGAAATGGCTGTTAAATATGTAGCAAGTATGATGAGCTTCTTTGGTGTAAAAGATATGGAGAAAGTCGTGATTGAGGGCCACAATCAATTTCCTGATAAAGCAGAAGAAATTGTTGCTGCAGGGCTTGAAAAAGCGATTAAAGTAGCAAGTACGTTTTAATTAACAAAACACTTGTCACTCTATATGGCAGTACCAACACTTTTATAGCGGTGGTACTGCTTTTTTATTTGCTTAGCTCGCATCAATTGGGTAGTAAGGATCCAATTGATGCGAGCTTTCCATTAAGTTTTCTTTCTGTTATTATTTTTTGAATACCATATACATATTTTACCACAAATAGTTAATTTAATATTTATTGGGGAATTAAAAACAAAAGTAAACTAATATTCAAAAGTTTATTTTCATTTTATTATGAGAGGTATCGCCAGCATTTCGGAAAAAACCCACGCTAAGCAAAAATACAATAAACTACCCATATGGACAGCTTATATACAAAATAACTAAAATCTGACCTCACTCATTAATTGCTTTTTTAAAATGCTCCTTGTATTAAATACTTTAACAATCGAGGTGCAATTAAAGTCGTAACGATAATTACAATAATAACTGAAGTGAAATACTCCCGCTATAATACTTATTATCATTTTCACTCCCCCTTACGTTTCCCCTTATCATTCTGATTTACACCCAATGATTGAAGCTGAATATTCAATTCCATTTACAATTGCTTGTGTTCGATATTGTACTACACCCTCTAAACCCTTTGAACGAAACTTTTTTACAACTTTATCTAAGTCCATTTTTAAATCCTTACGACTCCCAGTTCTAACTATTTCAATTTCTATAGTTTTCACAGTAACATCTCCTAAACAGAATGGTAAAAATTTGTTGCGTTCACTATCTCTTTGTTCTTCTTTACAATACATTTAATCTATTAAGATTTAAAAATTATACAACAAAAGAGTGACTCGTTTAGAATCACTCTTTTCACCTACCTCTTAACTTCATACCATTTATAATTGAGTTCTTCACCAAAATCACTTGTGACAATCCCTTTGACCGATGAATGTTGCAAGTAAGAACGGCCCACTCAATATTTTCTATTCAAATATGATAGAATGAAAATATATCCAAAACGGAGGGAAAACAAATGAATTCAAACACAAAACAGTTTATTTATGATATCCAGCAAAGAAAGAACAATTATATAGAAAATGTATTAATAGCAATACAACACCCTAAAAAAGAGCAATCTGAACAGGTCATTCAAAATATAGTAGAGAAGATGGATATGATGATTAGTCTAGTTACTACGTACATGGGGATTGAATCAGGATCTACGGAAGAATTAAAAGAGCTTCAGAAAGAAATTATCCATGCTCAAGCATATATCCAAAAAAGAAAATTTGAAGAAACACAGAGATAAAACCCTGTGTTTTTATTTGGACGTCTATGAAACCAATTTGTTATAAATCAAATTAGAT
>Ga0209025_1002654_pt1 | contig 18290 bp, 15 predicted proteins | sample AraplaMF_Col_mLB_FD_184256 | JGI IMG/M metagenome (GOLD analysis project Ga0209025, IMG submission 184256) | Arabidopsis root microbial communities from the University of North Carolina, USA - plate scrape MF_Col_mLB (SPAdes) (version 2) | ecosystem: Host-associated > Plants > Roots > Endosphere... | reverse complement strand
GCCGAATACAACCTGACCACCCAGCCAACCGACTGCTGCACATAGGGGTCGCTGTCGTCGGCTTCGCTTTCGATGAACACCTCGTCACCGGCGCGGGCCGGCGCGCGTCCGCCATCGGGCGTGACCACCAATGGCAGCGGTTGCGTCTGCTCGCTGCCCAGGCTCAGCACGGGCACGGTCAGGACGCCGTCGCGCCGCGGCCGCAACGCCACCGCGTAGAGCAGGCGGATGCTGTTGCGGCCGTTGGCCCTCACCAGTTCGCGCCTGCTGGTATGGCCGCTCACCGAAAAGTCGGCCTGCAATGGCGTGTAGTCCGGTTCGCCGGCGTTGGGCGACGTCGTTTCGATATTGAGCGTGACCGTTTCACCCAGGGCGATGCGATCACGATCCAGCCAGGCACGGGTCTGCGCCGATGCCGCCATGCTCAATGTCGACAGCAGCAGCCAGATCGCCACGCGCACCAGGGTGCGCGGCGACCAGCGCCGATGCATTGCACTCATGGTTGCGGCATTCATGGCTGCGGCACTCATGGCTGACCTTGACCCTCCGTCAATCTACGCTCCTGCTCGATCCTGAATTTCTCGCGCAGCAGGCTGCCCGGATCATCGGGCACGCGTCGCAACCATGCCTCGTTGGCCAGGCGTTGCTCGCGCTGCTGCGGGGTTTCGTTGGCCAGTTCGGCACGTCGCTTCGCCTCTGCCTGGCCGTTGCGCTGTTGCTGCTGCAGGGCACGCTGCATGCGCTCGCGCTGGGCGGCATCGGCCTGGCGCTGGGCCTGCCCGTCGGCGGGCTTCGCCGAATGCTGGGCCTGCGACTGTTGCGACTGTTGCGGCTTGCCCGGTTGCTGTTGCCCCTTGCCGGGCTGCTTCGAGGGCCTGCCAGGAGAATTCTGCGACGGCTGTGGCTGCCCCGACTTCGAGTCGTTCTTCGATTGCGATGACTGCCGCTTCATCGCGGCCTCGACCGCGCGCTTGTTGGCCTGTGCATCATCCATGCCCGGGTGCCGCTTCAATGCTTCGTCGTACGCTGCGATGGCCTCGGGGTACTGGCCGGCCTTGGCCAGCGCGTTGCCGCGGTTGTAGTGCGCGTCGGCGCTGTCCGCGTCGCCGAACAACTTCGCTGCCTGGTCAAAATCGCCGCGCCGGTATGCCTGGGAAGCCTCCTCCATGTGCGCATGCTCGACCTGGTCGGCGCGCCGCCACAGGTTCGCCGCATGCGCCTGCGACATGGGCCATGCGAAGCAGAGCGCCAGCACGGTCAGTGCCGCGCGCCGACGGAAAGCAAACAGGGCCAGCAACATCAGAGGCGGCAGCAGCCAGTAACCCTGGTCCTGCCATGCACGCCCCCTGCCCTTGGCGATGCCCGCCTCGTCCTGACCGGGATCCAGGATGCCGAGCTTGCTCAGGTCGTCGTCGCCGGCAGCAAGCGCGGCATATCTGCCGTCGCCGGCGGCGGCCACCGCGCGCAGGGAAGCGGCATCCAGCCGCGCTTGGCCGAAGCTGCCGTCGGCACGACGGTATGGTGCGCCGGTTGCTGTACCTATGCCCAATGCGAAGACGCGATAGCCCTGTTTCGCGGCGCGCGCCGCGGCGTCGCGTGCAGCGGGATCCGCCTGCGCGGTGAGCAGGACGATGTCGCCACGGTCGAATCCGCCACGCTTCAGCAACTGCGCCGACCAGTCGATCGCGCGATCAGCGCGCTGGCCGTCGACCGGCATCACGTCAGGCGCGAGCGCATCGAGGAACAGCGCGACGTTGGCGACGTCCTCGGTCAAGGGCGCGACCGTGAACGCATCGCCGGCGTAAGCGACCAGCGCCACCTGCCCTGCCGCGCGCTCGCGCAGCAGCGTTGAGACCTTGGCCCGCGCCTGCGCCAGTCGTGACGGCGGCACGTCGGCTGCCGTCACCGCACTCGACAGATCGATTGCGATCACCAGTGGCGCGCGGCTTTCCCACAGCGGTTGCGGTGCCTGCCGCCAGCTCGGCCCGGCCAATGCCAGTATCGCAACGACATAGGCCAGCGCCGCCAACCCGCTCGCCCAGCGTGTCCTCACGTCGCTGCGCTGCGCCAGCAGGTGCGGCAACAGGTGCGCATCGACCGCGTCGTGCCAGGCACTGGCGCGACGACGGCGCAGTGCCCACAACCCTGCCAGCAACGGCAGCGCCAGCAGCGCCCACAACCAGTGCGGTCGCAGCAGGTGCAGCGTTGCGATGTCGATCCCGGCAAGCGTGCTCATGCCAGTCTCCGTCGCGGCCAGGCGAACGCGAGCAGCGCGCAGGCCAGGGCCGCCGACAACGGCCAGTGGTAGCGCTCGATGCGCGGCCGCAGCGCCTGGCCCGGTTGCCGGATGGGTTCGATGCGATCGATCTCGGCATAGATGTCGACCAGCTGCGACGTGTCGCGGGCGCGGAAGAAGCGGCCACCGGTGGTCTTGGCGATCGCGCGCAGGCCCGGCTCGTCAATTTCGTCGCCAGCGCCCGGCATCGGCATCGGCAGGCCGAAGAACGACAGCGACCCTTCGCCGCCGAAGGCGATGGTGTGCACGCGCACGCCTTCGGCTCGCGCGATCTGCGCGGCCTTGGCCGGCTCAAGCAGGCCGGCGGTGTTGACGCCGTCGGTCAGCAGCACAAGTACACGCTGCTCCGCGGGCCGCGACTTCAGGCGCTTCACCGCGAGGGCGATGGCGTCGCCAATCGCGGTCTCCTGCCCGGCCAGGCCGATCACGCTGTCGTTGAGCTGCTCGCGCACGGAATCGAGGTCGAGCGTGAGCGGCGTCAGCGCGTAGGCACGGCGACCGAACACGATCAGGCCGACGCGATCGCCGCCGCGGCGATCGAGGAAATCGGCGAGCACGGCCTTGGCGGCCGTCAGGCGATCGACACTTCGCCCGCCCAGGTCCATGTCCGGCTCGCGCATGCTCGCCGACAGATCCAGTGCCAGCATGAGGTCGCGTGCGACCTGCGGCGGCTGCACGGGTTCACCCAGTTGCTGCGGCCGCGCCGCGGCCACGCAAAGCAGTATCCAGCCCAGCCACAGCAGCAGACCGGTGCGACCGCCGACACTGCCGCGGCGGCCGGCTGCGGCAACCCGCTGCAGGCGCTCGCCGTACGGCACCTGCAAGGCCGCTCCGGTGCCGCGCGCGGCGGGCAGCAGCCATCGCGCCAGCAATGGCAATGGCAGCGCCAGCAACCACCAGGGCCAGGCGAATGCGTCGGCGAGTCGCGTCAACGTCGCGAGCAGTTCGTCGATCATGTCGCGCCCATCCACTGCAGGAAGCGCGAACGCGCCAACGGTCGCAGCGATTGCACGTCCGCCATCGTGACGTCGCGCCGGTAACCGCCGTCGAGCAGGAGGCGACCTGCGCCGCTAGTGAAGTCGCTGTTCGCTTTCGCGCGTGGCTTTGTATTGCCGCCGGCATCGAGGAATGCGAGCCATGCCTCGCCCTGCAGGCGGTCGGCATCGGCCGCCTGTCGCCGCGCCGCGCGGCGGAGGAGTTCCGACATCGCGGCCACCTGCGCTGCCGGCGAACCGGCGGCATCGACGCTGCCATCGAACAGTTCGGTGATGGCGCGCAGGCGTCGGCGTCGGCGCAGCCGCACCCATGCCACCGCCGCGCATAGCAGCAACACCACAGCGGCCAGCAGCCACCAGCCGGGCGCCGGCGGCCACCACGGCGGTGCCGCGTGCGCATGGATGTCGCGCAGGACCAGTGCGTTCGCGCCCATCACGCCACCAGCGGCCGATTGCGGCCGAGCAGCGGCAGCCAGGATTCGCTTGCCGCCTGCGTCGACAACGCCTGCACGCGCACGCCGGCGGCAGGCAGTTGTGCCAGTGCTTGCTCGAGTGGCCGCGCGAACTCGTTGCGCCATGCCTGTCGTTGCGATGCCGAGGCCAGGTCGAGCTCGATCCGCGCCTGGCCGTCCTGGAATGGCAACGGCGACTTCGGTGGTGACTCTTCGAGCGGATCGGTCAGCAGCAGCACGATGACCTCATGGTGCTGCGAAAGGGCTGGCCAGCGCCGCGTCGCGATGGCGGCGACGCTTTGCGGATCGGCCAGCACCAGCAAGCGCGACCCGGGCCGCAACAGCCGCTGGGCATGGTCCAGTGCGACATCCAGGCCGGCGTCGTCCTGCGGCGGCCGCGTGTACCAGCGCACCAGCGCATCGAGCACGCGCAGCGCACCGCGGGGCCCCGCGGCGGGCGCCACCGGTGCTTCGACACGACTGCCGCGCAGGGCGGCGATGCGGTCGCCGTCGCGAACGCCCGCCCACGCTGCAATGGCGCCTGCACGTGCCGCCTGCACCGACTTGAAACGCACGCGCGTGCCGAAGTACAGCGCCGGCGCGGTGTCGGCGACGATCAGGCTGAGCCGTTCGCGCTCTGCCTGGAACAGCTTGGTGTGCGCGCGACCGGTGCGCGCCGTCAGTCGCCAGTCGATATGGCGGGCATCGTCGCCACTGGAGTACTCACGCGACTCGGCGTATTCCATGCCGCGACCGCGCAGCGGCGACAAGGCATGTCCACTGACACCGAATCGTCCGCGACGCGCCTGGCCGTGCGCGGTGACGGCGGCGCGCAGCGCGACCAGCTCCGCCAGCGACGGCGTGATGCCGTTGCCCGGGGTCGCGTTGTCATCGCCTGCGCGCATCGAAGTCATCGCATCCACTCCGAGCCAGTGGCTCAGGGCAAGGGCACACGCTGCAGGAGTTCGCTTACCAGGCGATCACCGTCCCAGCCTTCGGCCGTGGCCTCGTAACTGGGCAGGATGCGGTGCCGCAGTACATCCGGCGCAACCGCACGGACATCGTCCGGGGTGACGAAATCGCGGCCGGCCAGCCACGCGTGCGCGCGCGCGCACCGCTCCAGCGCGATCGATCCGCGCGGACTGGCGCCCCAGGCAATGCGCCGGGCCAGCGCCGGGTCGTAGCGGCCGGCATCGCGCGAGGCCAGCACCAGTTCGACCAGGTAACGTTCGACCGGCGGCGCCAGGTGCAGTTCCAGTACCGCAGCGCGCGCGGCGAACACGTCCGACAACGGCATGCGTTCGACCGGTGTCGCCGGCGCATGCAGGGCGACACGGGCGCGCTCGCGCGCCAGCCGCAGGATCTCGGTTTCCGCGGCGATCTCGGGGTAGCCGATGCGCACGTACATCAGGAATCGATCGAGCTGCGCCTCCGGCAGCGGGAAGGTGCCTTCCTGCTCGATCGGATTCTGCGTCGCCATCACCAGGAACAGCGCCGGCAACGCGTAAGTCGCGCGACCCACCGTGACCTGGCGTTCGCCCATCGCTTCGAGCAGGGCGGACTGGACCTTGGCGGGCGCGCGGTTGATCTCGTCGGCGAGCAGGATCGGATGGAAGATCGGCCCTGCCTGGAACTCGAAGCGTCCTTCCTGCGGTCGCCATACTTCGGTGCCGGTCAGGTCGGCCGGAAGCAGGTCCGGGGTGAACTGCACGCGCGCGAATTCGGCATCCATGCGCGCCGCCAGTGCGCGGATCGCACTGGTCTTGGCCAGTCCCGGCGCGCCCTCGACCAGCAGGTGGCCGTCGGCCAGCAGCGCGATCAGCAGTCGCTCGATCAGCGCCGCCTGGCCGACGATCTCGGCCGAGAGCGCCTCGCGCAGGGCGCGGAAGGCATCGTGTACGCGGGGCAGGTCGTCGCTGCGGCGGTCCATGGGGGTCTCGGATGCGGGGCTGGTCCAGTTTGACCGAAGTTCGGCGACGGGGTTCAGCAGCGCCGTCACCCATTCAGCGACAGGTTCCCCTGGCTCCATCCGGCCGCCTGGGGCCAGAAAGCAGAAAGCCCGGCTTTCGCCGGGCTTTCCGTAAATCGCGGGAACCGCTGGACTTACCGCTGCTCGACCTTGAGCACCTTCGGAGTGACCATGATCAGCAACTCGGCCTTGTCCTTGTTGCGACCCTTGCGCTTGAACAGGTTGCCGAGGAACGGCACGTCGCCGAGGAACGGCACCTTGGAGATGTCGCTGCGGTCGCGGAACTCGTAGACGCCGCCGACGACCACGGTCTGGCCATCCTGCACCAGCACGGCGGTGTTGACCTCGCGCTTGGCGATCTGCGGCACCTGGCCGATCGAGGTGTTGGTGAAGCCTTCGACCTCGTCCTTCTTGACGTTCATGTTCAGGAACACGCGGCCGTCGTGGGTGATGGTCGGGGTGACCTTCAGCTCCAGCAGCACGTCCTTGAACTGCACGTTCGGGATCGGAATCGAGTTACCGCCCTGCTGCGGCGAGATCGTCACGTAACCGACTTCCTGGCCCTGGCGGATCACCGCTTCGCGCTGGTTGCTGGTGACGATGCGCGGGTTGGAGATCACCTCGCCACGACCTTCTTCCTGCATCGCCGACAGCTCGACATCGAGCAGGTAACCGGCGTTGAGGATCGACAGGGCCAGTGCGCTCGGGTTGGTAACCGACGCGGCAGGCAGGTTGCTCATCAGCGAGCGGGTGACGTCGAAGGCATTGCTACCGTTCTGCACTGCGTCGGCACGAGAAGCAGCATTGGCCGCCGAAGCGTCGGTGTTGCCGCCGAAGCCGACCGAGCTGCGATCACCGGCCTTGCCGCTGGCACCGCTGATGCCGAACTTGGCACCGAGGTCACGGGCGAAGGTGTCGGTGGCGATCACCACGCGAGCTTCGATCAGCACCTGGTCGACCGGGCGGTCGATCACGTGGATCAGCTCCTTCATCTGCGTGATCTTCTTCGGGATGTCACTGATCATCAGCGTATTGGTCCGCTCGTCGGCGACGATGCGACCGCGCGCCGAGAGGAAGCCGCTGTCCTGGTTGCCGCCACCCGTGCCACCACCACCGCCACCACCGCCGATGCCCTTGGCTTCAGTCAGGGCCTTAAAGATCTGCGCGGCGTTGTGGTAGTTGATCTGCACGTACTCGGTGACCAGGTCGACGCGGTTGTCGATCGCGATGCGCGCGTCTTCCTTGTCCTGCTCGTACTTGGCAATTTCGGGCTGCGGCGCGACCCACACCACGTTGCCGCTGCGACGCTTGTCCAGGCCCTTGGCCTGCAGGACGATGTCGAGCGCCTGGTCCCACGGCACGTTCATCAGGCGCAGGGTGACGTTGCCGGAAACCGTGTCGGCGGCGACCACGTTCAGGCCGGACTCCTCGGCGATCAGCTGCAGGACCGTGCGCACTGGCACGTCCTGGAAGTTGAATGTCACCGGGCGGCCGCTGTAGGCGCGACCCGCGGGAGCGGCTGGCTTGCCATCGACCGTGGCGCCGACGGCGCGGCCAGTGGCCGCTCCGGTGCGCGGCACGATTTCGACGATGTACTCGCGGCCGGTCTGGTAGGCCATCGACTCGAAGTTGCCGCTGGTGTTGAGCACCAGTTGCATGCCCTTGCCGCTGGCGCGGGCGTCGATGCGCTGCACCGGCGTGGCGAAGTCGACCACGTTCAGCGGCTTCTGCAGCGAGGCAGGCAGCTGGGCGTTGCCGACGTCGATGACGACGCTGGATCCCTGGTTGCGCAGGTCCGGCGCGGCACCGTCGCCGCTGAACTTCACGACCAGCCGGCCGGAGCCGTCACTGCCGCGCTTGAAGTCGATGTTGGACACCGCGATGGTGCCCGGCAGTTGCTTGGCCGGATCGGCGCTCGCCGCCGGCGCAACCGTGGCAGGCGCCGTGGCAGGCGCCGGTGCGGCAGCGTGGACGGCGCTGAAGGCGGCAAGTGCGCCGACCATCAGACCCACCGATCCGCTGCGCAAGAGCAGCGGGCGACGGGCCGGTCGCGTGCGTGTGTTGAAAACGGTCATCGTTGCTATCCCCCAATCCCTATTGATCTTCCAACGCGACCGTGGCCGGGCGTTCCAGCCATCCACCCGCGCCGTCCGGCACCAGTTCCACCAATTCGATGTGGTCTTCGAACACGCCGGTCACGCGACCGTCGCTCTGCCCCATGTACGCGCCGGCCTGGACCCGGTAGGTAACCTTGTCCGGCGCCATCACCAGCGCCACGACGCCACCACCCTTGCCCAGCGTACCGACCATGTCGAGGCTGTCGAGCGGGAACTGCTCCAGCGTCTGCTTGCGCCGTGCCGAATCCGGACGCGGACCGTTACCGCCATCCTCGTCGGTGAACGCCGTACTGAACGGATCGCGCATGGCGTAGGCGTTGTATTCGAACGTTTCGAACTGTTGCATCACCGGCAGCGGGTCCAGCGGCGGTGCCGGGCGAGCCTTGACCTCGGCGATCCACTTTTCCAGGTTCGGCGACTCACCAGGGGTGCTGGTGATGCCGCGCGAACAGCCGGCCAGGACAAGGGCGACTGCCAGCGTCGTCAGGAGACGGCGTGCCGCGCCTTCACTAATGTTTGCGCGCATTTCAGGTCCCCCCCTGCTTGCCGTCGGTCGCCGCGGCCGATTCCTGCTTGGCCACTTCATCCTCGTCGAGGTAGCGATAGGTCTTGACCGTACCGGCCAGTTCGAGCGGGCTGTTGGGCGTGATCGCTGCACCAGCTTCCTTGCTGCGCGGCTTCAGCGAGATGTCGTGCATGGTCATGATGACCACTCGCGGCAGCGAGGCCACGCCGCTGACGAAACCGCCGAACTGGTGGTAGCTGCCCACCATGCGCAGCGCGATCGGCTTCTCGGCGTAGAACTCCTTGGGCTGTTCGCCACCGGGCTGGAACAGCTCGTTGGTGATGCCGGTGGCGAGCGCGGTCTGCGAGATGTCGACGATCAGGTCGGGCATCTCGGTCTTGCTCGGCAACTGGCGCAGCATCTGCTGGAGCTGCTGCTCCATCTGTGCCAGCTGCTGCTTCAGCGGCTCCAGGTTGGCGGCACGGCCCTGCTTGGTCTCGTACTCGGTGCGAAGCTGCGCTTCCTGGCCTTCCAGCCCTTCCAGTTCGGCGCGCTTGTCGCTGACGAACAGGTACCAGGCCAAGCCGACGATGAGCAGAGAGACCAGGACGCAGAAGCCCAGCTTGGCCTGCTGCGGCCAGGAGCCGATGTTGTTGAAATCGAGTTCGTTGAGCTTGATGGATTTCTTCTTGCTCATGACGCCGCTCCCTTGGTCGGCGCTGCAGCCGGCGCCGTCGGCGCGTTGGCAGGGGTTGCTACCGGCGCGGCGGCCGGGGTGCTTGCCGGTTGCGCGGGGGCCGCGCCCGGTGCCGTCGGTGCCGTGCCTGCCGGCGCGGTGCCTGCAGCCGTGGCGTCGGTCGCCTGCGCGATCTGCGAGGTCGATGCCGCCGGAGCGTCCGGCACGCCGTCACCGTCCTCGTCCTTGGGGGCGTTCGGGTTGGCCAGCTGGACCTGCAGCTTGAACACGTACGGCAGGCCCTTGTCGGTGCCCTGGGCTTCGATGATCGACAGGTCCGGCTTGGTCATCCAGCCAGAGCCTTCCAGGTTGCGCATGTAGGTACTGACGCGGGCGTTGGACTGCGCGCGGCCTTCAAGCGTCAACGTCTGGCTGTCCTGCTTGATCGAGGTCAGCACGGCGCCGTCGGGGATCGTGCGCACCAGCGAATCGAACAGGTGCACCATCTGCGAGCGGTTGGCCTGCAGCTCTTCGATCACTTCCTTGCGGGCGAGCAGCTTGGACTTCTTCTTGTCGAGTTCCTCGATCTCCTTGATCGCCTGGTCGACCTGCGTGATCTGGTCACGCATGTAGGTGTTGCGCTCGTTCTGGCCGTCGATCTGGCCGTTGTAGTAAGTGATGATCACGAACGACAGCAGCACCGCGCCCAGAGCCGCCATCGCGAACATCACCGCGAATTCTTTCTGGCGCAGCTTGCGGCGTTCTTCGCGCCACGGGAGGAGGTTGATGCGTGCCATCAGTCGAAGCTCCTCAGGGCGAGGCCACAGGCGATCATCAGCGCCGGCGCATCCTGGGCGAGGGCGTGCGCCTGCACGCGCGGCCCCAGGGTCATGTGGGCGAGCGGGTTGGCGATGGTGGTCGGCACGCCGAGCTGCTCTTCGACCATCTCGGCGATGCCGGCGATCGAGGCGCAGCCGCCGGCCAGCACGATCTGGTCGACGCGGTTGAACTCGCTGCCGGCGTAGAAGAACTGCAGCAGGCGGCTGATCTGCTGGACCATCGCTTCCTTGAACGGCTCCAGCACTTCGGCGTCGTAGCTTTCCGGCAAGCCGCCCTGGCGCTTGGCCAGTCCGGCTTCCTCGTAGCTCAGGCCGTAGCGGCGCATCACTTCGTCGGTGAGCTGCTTGCCGCCGAACACCTGTTCGCGGGCGTACAGGCTGCGGCCCTGGCGAAGGACGTTGAGGGTGGTCATGGTGGCGCCGGAATCGACCAGGGCGACCAGGCCGTCGCGCGGCCCGCCGAGCTGGTCGGCGACCAGGGCGAAGGCGTTCTCGAGCGCGAAGGCTTCGACGTCCATCACCTTGGGCGTGAGGCCGCCGATCTCCAGCGCGGACGCGCGGACCTCGACGTTCTCAGAGCGCGAAGCTGCCAGCAGCACCTGGAGCATGTCCGGGGCGCCCGGCATCGGACCCAGGACCTCGAAGTCATGGTTGACCTCTTCGATCGGGTACGGGACGTAGTTGACCGCCTCGAGCTCGACCTGCGACTCCAGGTCGTCGTCGTCCAGGTCGCCCGGCATCGAGATCACCTTGGTGATGACCGAGGAACCGGCGACCGCGGCGGCGGCGTGTTTGGCTCGTGTGCCCGAGCGGGCCACGGCGCGCTTGATCGCTTGTCCCACCGCCTCGACCTCGACGATGTTCTTCTCGACCACGGCATTGGGTGGCAGCGGTTCAACCGCGTAATGCTCGACGCGGTAGCGGTTGCCAGCCCGGGAGAGCTGCAACAGCTTTACGGCAGTCGAACTGATATCCACGCCGACGACTGCCGGCTGGCTTTTTGTGACGATCCCCACGGTATTCTCCCCTTGTCACAGGCGCTTACGTGCGCTTCGTGTGACCCCGCTTTAAATATCGAAGTTTGCGCGGCAAGGCAACTGTTCCGTTCGGAATTGCCTTACTGCGTCACTTTCCGCCCCTTTCACGGCTGGCCAGCCCTGCCCCGTCTGGCCCGTCCGCCCCGCCTTGCCCCGCTCAAGTGCCTTTCCCCGGCTCATCTATACTCCACGGCCACTACACCCGCAATCGGAACCTGCCTTGATGCCCCGTTTCCGCCGCCTGCTGCGCTGGGCGCTGATCGCGTCCGCCGGCCTGGCCCTGCTTGGCGCCATTGCCCTGGGCACCCTGTACTACCTCGTCGCCCCCAAGCTACCCGACGTCGAGACCCTGCGCACGGTCGAGATGCAGGAACCGATGTACGTCTACGCCCGCGACGGTCGCCTGATGGCCCTGTTCGGCGAGACCCGGCGATATCCGATCTCGATCCAGGACGTCCCCGACCGGCTCAAGCAGGCCTTCATCTCGATCGAGGATGCGCGCTTCTACAAGCATCACGGCGTCGACTTCAAGGGCATCGCGCGCGCCGTGTGGCTGCTCACGACGACCGATGCGCGTCGCGTTCCCGGCGGCTCGACGATCACCCAGCAGGTCGCGCGACAGTTCTTCCTGAGCAACGAATACAGCTACACGCGCAAGCTCGCCGAGATGCTGCTGGCGATGCGCATGGAGCGCGAGCTGAGCAAGGACGAGATCTTCGAGCTGTACCTCAACAAGAGCTTCTTCGGTAACCGTGCCTACGGTGTGGGTGCGGCCGCAGAGTTCTATTACGGCAAGAAGCTGGGCGAACTCACGCTCGACGAAATGGCATCGCTCGCCGGCATTCCGAAGTTCCCGTCAAGCGGCAATCCGCTGAGCAATCCCGAGCGCGCCAAGGAACGTCGCGACTACATCCTGCAGCGCATGGCCGACCTGCGTTACATCAGCCAGGGCGAGGCCGACCAGGCCAAGGCCGCGCCGATGCACGCCACGCCGCATGAGCGCCCGATCGAGGTGTACGCCCCCTACGTCGCCGAGATGGTGCGCCAGGAAATGGTCGCCCGCTTCGGCGCCGAAGCGCTGACGCGCGGTTTCCACGTCACCACCACCATCGATCCGACCCTGCAGGCGGCCGCCGACCAGGCCATCCGCGACGGGCTGTCGGTGTACGACCGCCGCCACGGCTGGCACGGCGTCGAGCAGCACTTCGACCTGGCCGCAGGCGAGGACGCAGCAGCGCTGCGCACGCGCCTGCGCGGCATCCCGGCACAGGCCTCGTTGTTGCCGGCGATCGTCAGCGGCAGCAATGGCAGCGAGGTCCAGCTGGTGCTGGGCGACGGCAGCCAGATCGAACTCGGGCCCAACCAGGGCTTCGCCGGCCGCAGCCCGGCCAGCCTGGTCAAGCGTGGCGACCTGGTGCGCGTGCTGCGCACCGAGCCGGCCGCGGCCCCTGCCCCGGGCAAGACGGGCGAGGCCGGTCCGGCACCTGCGCCGACGGCATCCGCGCCGACGTATCGCCTCGACCAGGTGCCGCAGGCACAGGCCGCGCTGGTCTCGCTGGAGCCGGGCAACGGCGCACTGCGCGCCCTGTCGGGTGGTTACAGCTTCGCCGGCGCGAAGTTCAACCGCGCCACCCAGGCGCGCCGCCAGCCGGGCTCGAGCTTCAAGCCGTTCCTGTATGCCGCCTCGTTCGAGCGCGGCTTCAATCCGGCCTCGGTCGTGCTCGACGCGCCGGTCGTGTTCAAGGATCGTCGCGGCCACATCTGGCGTCCGCAGAACGACAGCGGCAACTTCGCCGGCCCGATGCGCCTGCGCGAGGCGATGGTGCAGTCGCGCAACCTGGTGTCGGTGCGCCTGCTCGATGCCATCGGCGTCGACTATGCGCGCAAGTACATCAGCCACTTCGGTTTCGACGAAGCCGAACTGCCGCCGAACCTGTCGATGTCGCTGGGCTCGGCTTCGCTGACGCCGATGTCGGTCGCGCGTGGCTTCGCGGCCTTCGCCAACGGCGGCTTCCGCATCACGCCGTGGTTCATCGATGAAGTGAAGGACCGCGAAGGCGCGGTGGTGTTCAAGGAAAAGCCGGCGATCGCCTGCCCCGCCTGCGGTGGCACCGGCGGTACCAGCCGCGCCGTGCAGACCACGACGGTCGTCGACGGCTTCAACCTCGGTCCGGATGCGGCACCCGCAGCGCCGGTGGAAGCCAAGCCGAAGGACGAACCGAAGAAGACCGAGATCGACACCAGCAAGCTGGTGCTGGCGCCGCGCGCGATCGATGGCCGCATCGCCTACCAGATCAACTCGATGCTGCGCGACGTGGTGCTGCGCGGCACCGGCACCGCGGCCAAGGTGCTCGAACGCGAGGACGTCGGCGGCAAGACCGGTTCGACCAACGACCACCGTGACGCCTGGTTCTCCGGCTTCGGCGGCCCTTACGTCACGACCGTGTGGGTCGGCCGCGACAACTACAAATCGCTGGGCTACCGCGAGTACGGCGGCAAGGCCGCACTGCCGATCTGGATCGACTACATGCGGGTGGCACTCAAGGGCCAGCCGATCTCGCCGAACGATCCGCCGGAAGGCATGGTCAAGGTCTCGGTGTCGGCCAGCGGCGCGCTGGTGCCGGGCGAAGGCGGCGGCATTGTCGAGTGGGTCAAGGCCGAGGACCTGGAGCGCATGCAGAGTTACGTCGACTACGGCCCGGCCGAGACGGCGCCGGCCGAGGAAGAGTTCGACATCTTCTGACCGCGTCCGTGGTCCGCGCCCGCCTGCGCGGGCACAAACGACGCCGGGTTCGCCCGGCGTCGTCGTTTCCGGGAGGGCCCAGGGTCGGCATCCGGGACGGCATTTGTTCATGCTGGGCGGGCAGAATGAACGTCGCGCAGACGCCCGAAGCGGTAACTTCCACGCGCGATGAAACGTGTTAGGTTGCCGTTGCCGGTGCAGTTTCGGCCGCGGCGCAACCGGTCGCCGACGTCGTGCCAGATGCGGAGGTCGACATGCCACACGCCCGACAGCACGCCACCCTGCACGCACAGACACGCACCCGCGAACGCCGCCACCGCCTCGCCCACGAGGCCGCCCGGCTGATGGCCGAAGGCGGCATCCGCGACTACCACCAGGCCAAGCTCAAGGCCGCCGAGCGCCTGGGCATCTTCGACGACGCCTCGCTGCCGCGTAACCGCGAGATCGAAGAAGCGCTGCGGGAATACCAGCGCCTGTTCCAGCGCGAGAACATTCCTGCGTTGCGCCAGCGCCGCGAATCGGCGCTGCGGGCGCTGGAGTTCTTCAAGTCCTTCGAGCCGCGCCTGGTCGGCCCGGTGCTCGAGGGCACGGCCGATACGCGCAGCACCGTCGCACTGCACCTGTACAGCGACGACCCCGATGCGCCGCCGCGTTTCCTCGACCAGCACGGCATTCCGGCTGAAGCGCGCAGCCGCCGACTGCGCCTTGACCGCGAGCGCAGCGAAGACTTCCCGGTGTACATCTTCAGCGCCGAGGACATCACCTTCGACCTCACGGTGCTGCCGCTGGACATCCTGCGCCAGGCTCCACTGTCGAACACCGACGAGAAGCCGATGAAGCGCGCCAGCGCCACGCAGCTGCGGCAGTTGCTGGCCGACGACGAAATACAGGATTACGAAAGCGGCGGCACGCCGGCCTAGCCTTCGACCGATTACCGGGCCTTGCGCGTTGAAGCACCCGTGAAGCCGAACACATTCAGCTCGATCACCACGAAGGCGACCAGCCACAGCAGCGCATCCCACGTGTCCAGCCAGGCCGCGTGCGGGTCCTGTCCGCCGATGCCCATCGCCGCCCAGGTCAGCATGAAACCGACCAGCGCCACGTAAAGCAGGGACGCAGCGATACGGCGAAGCCGGTGCAGGCGTTGCGCATCTGGCGGAAGGCGGACCTCCAGCTCGAGCAGCGCGATCACGCCGAGCCAGACCATCTCGTTGGCGAAGTCCAGCCAGACCTGCTCAAGCGCATAGCCCACCACCGCGACCACCACCGCCACCGCGGCCAGTGCACGCACGCCGTGCAGCAGCGGAAGCCAACGGCGCGGCAACGGCCAGCCACCGGTCTCCCATTCGAACAACAGCAGCAGCACGAACCACGCCGACGTATCGATCAGCTCGGTGACCCGGCCATAGAGCGCGTACAGCACCACGTCGCCGGCCAGCAGCGCGTAGATCAGCCATTTGAAAAAGACAAAGCCGCGGTGTGGCCGCGGCTTTGTCGTAGCGTCGGCGCGAACGCCGGCCATGTGATGCGAGCGAAAACTCAGCGCTTGCCGGCGTCGACGTAGTCGCGCTGCGGCGAACCGATGTAGATCTGGCGCGGACGGCCGATCTTGTTTTCCGGATCGTTCTGCTGCTCCAGCCAATGCGCGACCCAGCCGGCGGTGCGGGCGATGGCGAACATCACGGTGAACATCTCCACCGGGATGCCGAGCGCCTTGTAGATGATGCCCGAGTAGAAGTCGACGTTCGGGTAGAGCTTGCGCTGCACGAAGTACTCGTCCTTCAGCGCCGCCTCTTCCAGCTTCATCGCCACTTCCAGCAGCGGGTCGTTGACGCCCAGCTCGCCGAGCACCTTGTGGGTCATCTCGCGGATGATCTTGGCGCGCGGATCGAAGTTCTTGTAGACGCGGTGGCCGAAGCCCATCAGGCGGAAGCCCGACTCCTTGTCCTTGGCCTTGGCCACGGCCGAACCGACGTTCTCCGGACGGCCGATCTCCTCGAGCATCTTCAGCACGGCTTCGTTGGCACCGCCGTGCGCCGGGCCCCACAGTGCTGCGACGCCGGCGGCGACGCAGGCATACGGGTTGGCGCCGGTGGAACCGACCAGGCGCACGGTCGAGGTCGAGGCGTTCTGCTCGTGGTCGGCGTGCAGGATGAAGAGCAGGTCCAGCGCCTTGGCGGCGACCGGGCTGAGCTCCAGCGGCTCGCTCGGCACTTCCTTCATCATGTGCAGGAAGCGGGTGGTGTATTCGAGGTTGTTCTTCGGATAGCGCATCGGCCAGCCGATCGAATAACGATGGCAGGCAGCGGCAATCGTCGGCACCTTGGCGATCAGGCGGATCGCGGCCAGGCGGCGCTGTTCCGGATCTTCCAGGTCGAGGTCGTTGTGGTAGAAGCTCGCCATCGAGCCGAGCATGCCGACCAGCATCGCCATCGGGTGGGCGTCGTGGCGGAAGCCGTACAGGAAGGTGCGGAAGGCCTCGTGCATCATCGTGTGATGCGTGACTTCGTGCTCAAACTTGGCGAACTCGCCCTGCTTCGGCAGCTCGCCGTTCATCAGCAGGTAGGCGACTTCGAGGAAGCTCGAATGCTCGGCCAGCTGGTCGATCGGGTAACCGCGGTACAGCAGCACGCCGGCATCGCCATCGATGTAGGTGATGGCCGACTTGCAGCTGGCGGTGGCGGTGAAGCCGTTGTCGTAGGTGAAAGCGCCGGTTTCCTTCGGCAGCTTGCCAATGTCGATGCAGGGCTGGCCAAGGACCGGGTGGTGGACCGGCAGGGTCACGGTCTTGTCGCCAGCGGTCAGGGAGACCTGGTCGAACTTGTTGTTGGAACCTGGCTTGTTGGAATCGGACACGAAACACTCCTCAAGTCTGCATGCCTGCCGCCAGGGCAGGCCGGGCACGAGCGGGCCGCGCATGGGCCACGAAGTTGGCAATGGATCACGGCGGGACTGCGCCGCCTGCGATAGTGAATTATCGCACAACGACCTGGAGCCAAGGCTCGGACTTTGGTCGGCTTGCCGCCCGGAATCGTAACGGTGTGTCGCATCCGGGGCCCCTGCCGGAGCCAATGGCCAGAAACGGCAACGGCCGCCTTTCAGCAGCCGCAGGGGTTTTCTCACGCAAGACAGCAACGGCCGCCTTGCGGCAGCCGTTGCGGATGTCCTGGTCGTCGTGCCTGGCGCCAGGTCCGTGCCGACGGCACGGGCCTTTGCGCTACAGCAGTTCCCTCGCTTCGCTCGGGATGACCTTCCGGCAAAGCCGTGCCTGGGGCACGGCCCGGAAAATCACTTCTGGGCGTAGCGCTTGCGGAACTTGTCGACGCGACCGCTGGTATCCATGATCTTGTGCTTGCCCGTGTAGAACGGGTGCGAAGCCGAGCTGATGTCGACCTTGATCAGCGGATACTCATTGCCGTCTTCCCACTTGATCGATTCCTTGCTGCCAAGGGTCGAGCGGGTCAGGAACTGGAAGTCGGTGGTCACGTCTTGGAACACGACTTCGCGGTATTCGGGATGGATGCCGGCCTTCATGGCACTCACCAATCTTTAAGCGGGAAAGCGCGGAAGTATAGCGGCCCCGCCCGGTCCGGGCAAGTCGGGAATACGCCCCCTGCTCAACCGGCGGCGAGGGCGTCGCGGATCAGGCCCTCCAGGCGGGCCTGGTCGTAGCGCAGCAGGATCCTGGCCCGGTCCGGGCCGCCGCTCTGGCGCTGCCAGTCGACCACGGTCATGCCGCGGGCGTGGCCGTGGCCCAGCTCGATCACCAGCGGTCGCTGTGCCTCTTCCAGCACCCCGTCCGGAGCCAGCGCGAAGGCCATCGCGTAGGCGTCGGCCGAGTGCCAGTAGTCGCCGCGGCGGTCGGCCGACCACTCGCGGGTCTTCTTCGAGATGCGCTCGTAGAACCGCGCGCGGTCAGAGTCGGCGCGCAACCATTCCTCGACCCGCTCGTGATGCAGGCCGTGGGCGATGGTGCCCTCCCAGTCCGCCAGATCGATGTTGGGGAAGGCCTCGAAGACGATGTGCGCCGCTTCGGGGTCGAAGTAGATGTTGAACTCGGCAGCGGGCGTGATGTTGCCGTGGCCGGTGACCGAGCCGCCCATCACCACGAAACGCGCCACGCGCTCGGGCAGCGTCGGATCGAGCTTGAGCGCGAGCGCGATGTTGGTCAGCGGACCCAATGCGACCAGCAGCAGCTTGCCGGCATGCTCGTGCGACAAGCGCAGGATGGCCAGCGCCGCGTGCTCGGCCTGCACCTGCTGGCGTGCCGGCTCATAGCCGACGTCACCGAAACCGTCCTGGCCGTGCACGTAACCCGCATCCGGCGCCGGATGCAGCAACGGGCCGGCGCAGCCGGCGAACACCGGTACGTCGACGCCGGCGACCTCGCACAGCTTCAATGCATTGGCCACGGTATGACGCAGGCCGACATTGCCGGCGGCGATGGTCAGGCCGACGACGTCATGGCGCGGATCGTTGAACGCCAGCAGCAGGGCCAGTGCGTCGTCTACGCCCGGGTCGGTGTCGATCAGCAGGGGGATCTTGTTGGTCATGGCCCGATTATGCATCGAGTGCCGCACGCAGGGCCCTGACCCGGGCGACGTCGCTCTGCAGCCAGTGTGCATCGAGGCCGGCGACTCCTCGGCCGATGTGCTGCATGC
>Ga0209025_1002650_pt1 | contig 18304 bp, 21 predicted proteins | sample AraplaMF_Col_mLB_FD_184256 | JGI IMG/M metagenome (GOLD analysis project Ga0209025, IMG submission 184256) | Arabidopsis root microbial communities from the University of North Carolina, USA - plate scrape MF_Col_mLB (SPAdes) (version 2) | ecosystem: Host-associated > Plants > Roots > Endosphere... | reverse complement strand
TTTCTTCTCGTCCTCAGGCGTCGCATCCGGAGCTTTCTGGGCACCAGCGGCCGAGCCGAAACCGCTCGGGTTGGTGATGTCACCCTCAACAGACGATGAAGAGGAACTTGGGCCAGGAGTGGGACCAGCTTGGTCCGGGAGGCTTTCCGCCCCGGCCACACTGGCTGTCATAAGTGAAAGCGCTATCACCGCTGTGACTAAATTCAGCATTGTTTCAACTCCATCCTAGAGAGGGAAAACTTGGCCAGACCCTGGAGGTTCCCGAGGGCATTGGAAGCCAACGTTAGCGACGGAATGGTAAGCTGTTACGGGGAGCCCATTCACCGACGACACCTGCTCTGCCGTGTGAGTAATAGCAACGCTTTGCGCTTCGCGGTTACCCAGCGAATTCTACAAGTGGAAGCCATTGGGTGGCTGTGTCATTAACAATCATGCTGCCATCGTCGCCGATTCAACGCTTTCTGCGCCAGCGCGAGACCGAGCGCCTGACCGTTTCGCGCACCGTGCGCAAGGCCACCTTTCTCGTACATCAACGCTGAGCCGCTCGCCGTGCGCTTAATGAAGTGCGGAAGACGTAGGCGCGTTTGCTTTAGTGGAAACTAAGCCTACAAAATGTGTGAGAAGGTGTTCGGTGATTTCTGAACCGCTGGCACCTTGGTTGTAGAGCATAATGGCTCGATCACACAGAACGTTTGCTACCTCTTCTTCGAAAGGTACCGAGTAGAAGCTAAACCACTCGACAATCGCCTGAAGAAGCGGAGCTTCTGCATTCTCATTAACACTTTGCACAAGCCACCCCAATCGGTTTTCCTAAGGAACAGGTAGAGATCGCGGTCGGACAGGTTGGGTGCTCGCCTGGCGTTTCGTTGCCCGCAGCGAGAAACCGGAAAAACCGCTGCGTTCACCATCCCCGTCGCGTCCGGTTGACACAGCCGCGATCTCAGAAGATGAATGACCAGGCAGCGAAGACGTTCCGCTTTCATTTTATTTCGTACGAAAGCGCACGGTCTTCGAGGACATCTGGCCACAATACGTTCGACCTGCCGGTCGACCAATCTCACTCAGCGTCAATTGAAGGATTTGCGGCGCTCCGTCTCCGGTCCCGCATGACACGGGTGACGGCGAGGGTCACCAGCATTGATATCCTTCGTCCTTCAACAATGGAGGCCACGAGTGGGTTGCTTGTAAACAAGGTAGCTATTGTCACGGGTGCATCGTCAGGTATCGGCCGCGCGGCCGCATTGCTGTTCAGCGCCGAGGGTGCGGCGGTTGTGCTTAATCGGAGAAAAACAGCAGCGCTCGGCCATGTGTTCGACAGCATTCGTGCTCTAGCAGGGACAGCTGATGCAGTTCCTGGCGACGTCGGCCTGCCGGAGACAACATGACAGGCTGGTAGCACTGGCGCATCAGTCCTTCGGACGGTTAGCCATCGCCTTCAACAACGCGGTTTTCATCGGCCCCCGAAAGCCGCTGGCCGAGGTCGACTTGACGGAATGGCAGAATACCGTCTCGACAACGCTGACGTATGCTTTCCTTTGCTAGCCGTATCTAAATTCCGGCGATGCATCAGACTGGAGGCGGCAGCATCATCTTTAAATCGAGCGTTGTTGGCACGAGCGTCGGGCTCCCCGGTGCCACTGCCAAGGCGGCCTGATGGGTCTGGTGAAGGGTATCACGGCGGATTACTGCTGCCAGGGCGTTGGGGCGGCCCGGCTGCAGGCGATCAAACGGATCTCACAACCCGAGGAAATCGCAAATGCCGCCCTCTTCCTTGCCATGTCGAGCTTTGTTATGGGTTCACCGCTTTACGCGAATGGTGGGAATTCCGCAGTCAAATGACAGTGGCCGCCGAAGGATAGCCGTACCGGCGGCGTTCCTCTACATCAGACGGCCCTGGCTAATCAGGGCCTTCCTGCATAAGCAGTGCGAATTCCTCGGCAATAGGGCTACATCCGACATCACCGAACGATCTTCAGCTCCATCCAGTCCGCTGTCATCCGTTCACACTGAATTCAAGTCGCGCCGAGAAGCCGAGATATCGATGCCGCAAAGGCACAGGTCGATGTCGTGCCAATCTTTGCCAGCCGGCAAAGTTACAAACGGATTTTTGTCTCGCCATACGAGGCCATCCCGACAAGCATAGCCAACTCGCGGGGCGTCTCGTAGATTGTTGCTCCATCCACAACCGAGTTACACCCATCAGACTTCCAGAAAGACTGTACGATATGTCGGCTGACGGTTCGTGTCACGGCGGCTAAATTTCCAAGGGGCGGATGGGATGCCAACCACCAATAGGCTTCGATAATATCGGCGCGAACCTAAAATTCGTTCCGCCACAACCCACCGAACCGCTCTGAACCACCCTTTCTTCGCCCTTCGCCCGGGTGTAAATCTCTTCGGGAAGAAGGAGATGCGATGAGTGATGCAGTAGTGATTGTGCCAAGCAAGACAGCTGACGTGGGCAGGCTGCTCAAGCTTGCCAGGCAAGACACACGCATAGCCGTTGAGGGAGAAAGCCATCCTCCAGTGATCTCCGCTTTCGTCACTCGTGTACGCGAGACGCTAAATCGTCTTGTAATGCCTACGGCGGGGCTCGTCGTGCTCCTGGAAGGTACTAAGGACATTGTCTCGGGTACCGAGCACCGAATTTATCGAAGCGGCGACGCCATCATTCTCAATGCCAACGAGCATGTCGATGTGGTCAATGAACCAGATCATAAATCCGGCTTTTATCGAGCCCTCTTCGTGCGCTTTGATCGCGCTCTGATCATAGAGGCCGCACGCTTGTGGCCACAGTTCGTGAACCAGGAGCTACGATTACGGGAGCCTCTGCTGACAGACGACCTTTGCTCCGCACTTCTCCACGCGGCCGAAGCCCTGTCTTATCAAACGCGAGTTTCCCGCAGGGTCGCAGAGCACCGCTTGCTTGAGGTGCTGCTGATACTGGCTGAGCAGGGCGCGATTTCGCTGACGCCGAAATATGTGGATGGTTCAGTGGTGGAGGCTGTGCGTCTCCTCGTTCGCCACCGCCTGCACTTCCCGTGGACCACGGCAGCAGTCTCTTCGGAATTCTCGATGTCTGAGGCCACCCTTCGCCGTCGCCTCAATTCAGAAGGCCAGACCCTTCAGCACCTTTTGCTAGATGAGCGTATGAACGCTGCCTTCACCATCTTGAACGACCGTGACGCATCCGTTGCCGAGGCGCTAGCGGCAACCGGTTATCAATCTCGCTCGCACTTTTCCAAGCACTTTCAGCAGCGCTTTGGTGCAACACCGTCAGAGGTACGGTCACACAGGTCACAAACGCGGCTGCCTGACTGAATCCGGCTCAAAGCTGATCGGTTCGGGTCCAGATTTTAGCAGGCGCATCGCTATCCTCACCAATAGAAACAGTGAGGATAACCACTATGCACCACTACCTTCGAACGATGAGCGCCGCCTTCATTGCAGCGTTTGCCACAACGGCAGCCGGATCATCCGTCGCTCCGGGCCTCAAGATCACGATCCCTGGTCTTGGCGAGGCTGGACGTTTACCCGACAAGACTGCGTTTTGTCCACCATCCACGGCCACTGAGAAGAACGTCAGCCCGCCAGTTAGCTGGTCCGCAGGACCGGACGGCACGCGCTCCTACGTCCTACTGATGACGGACCCCGATGTCCCGAAGGACTTCAGCCAAATCAACAAGTCCGGCGTTGTGATCCAAAGCAATGATCCCCGTGTGTCGGTTTTTCATTGGGTTCTCGTAGACATTCCCGCCGATCTGCGGTCGCTTGCGGAAGGGATTGAAAGCGAGGGCCTGGTTCCGCACGGCAAACCAGTTGGCGAAACAGCGCACGGACGCAGGGGCGCTAACGTCTATTCCAGCTTTCTCGCGTCAGACGCCGAAATGGCTGGGACGTACGGTGGTTATGATGGCCCTTGCCCGCCAGTGAATGATGAGCGCCCACATCGGTACGTACTGCAAGTGTTCGCACTGGACGTACCTTCTCTCGGCCTCGGTGGTGTGTTCGATGGCGACACAGTCACGAAGGCCATGAGGGGGCATATACTTTCTACCGGCATTGCTACTGCCACATACTCGCTCAACCCGAGGATCACCCAGCAACAACATGGCCAGTAACAAGACGATATCGAGGAACCTGGGATGATTAAGAACGACGCTGCAGCATCAACTCTGTTTTCTCGTGACGCCGAAGGGTACGCCAGCCTGCGCCGACGGTTGATCCCCTGTTTCGATAATTTCTACGGGACCGCCCTGGAGTTTAACCAAGAATGGCAGACCGGTGCCAAGTTGACGGTGCTCGACATAGGGGCGGGGTCCGGCCTCTTCTCTGCAAAGGTCCTACAAGTCGTTCCGGTTCAAAAGATTTGCAGTGCTCGGCGGATCATCGGCCATGCTAGAGCAAGCTCGCATTCGTCTCGGGACAAGCGTGGATTTGGAGTTCCGGCATGCGGAGATGGCGGAGGCAGTGCTTGGGCATGCTCGCTCCTTACTAGCCTTTGGTGCGGAGGTGACATTGACCTCAACCTGCAACATCACGGGCATTCCCGTTGGCCGCAATTTCCAACGCTCGGCTTACGTCGAGATCGGTCTGGCTCGGACCTGTTACGCGTTTGCAGGTGGAGACAGCACGGCGAGCAACAGGATCGTCCCGGCGCATTTGGCCTGTTTGACGACGGAACTCGCGCCCAATCCAGGCCTTCGTCCATGGAGTGGACTTCAACGGCCTCAAATCTTTGAGACCTTGTACCAAATCGTATCTCAGAGCCGTGACCAACGTTCGCGATACAAGTTCGCATTTTTCAGAAACAAGCCAGATACGCCGGTTCCCTACACCCCCTCCGCCAAGTGTCGTCACCACGACATAACCCAAGGAGAGGCATCATGACTGCTATCAGAACATTGTCCCACCGTAACCCGACAACCGACCGTGCTTTCGCATTTGCGCTGGGCTCGATCATGCTGCTGCCGGTGGTGGCCCTGCAGGATGCAAAGGCTGCCGACCCAATCACCACGACGTCCGCCGACAAGACATCGGACGACAGCATTCGCCCTTTCAAGATCGATGTGCCACAGTCCCAGCTCGACGACATGCGCAAGCGTATCGCCGAGACCCGTTGGCCGGACAAGGAAACCGTCGGCGACATCTCCCAGGGCATCCAGCTCGCACGCGTTCAGGAACTGGTTCGGTACTGGGGCACCGATTATGATTGGCGGAAGGCTGAAAAGGAGCTGAACGACCTTCCGGAATTCATCACCACAATTGACGGCGTCGATATCCAGTTCATCCATGTTCGCTCGCGCCATCCGAACGCCCTTCCCCTGCTCCTGACGCACGGTTGGCCCGGCTCCCAGTTCGAGTTTATCAAGGCCATCGGCCCATTGACCGATCCCACCGCGTTCGCCGGTCGGGCGGAAGATGCCTTCGATGTGGTGATTCCCTCGATCCCCGGCCACGGCTTCTCCGGCAAGCCAACGGAACTGGGCTGGGGTCCGGATCGTGTCGCCAGGGCCTGGGACGTCCTGATGAAGCGGCTCGGATACAAGAATTATGTCTCGCAGGGCGGCGACCATGGATCGGTTATTTCCGATGCTCTGGCACGCCAAGCCCCTGAAGGCCTTCGCGGCATTCACCTGAACATGCCCGCCACCGTCCCTGGCGAACTGATGAAGGGCATCAACGCAGGCGACCCCGCACCGGCCTCCCTCGCGCCCGACGAAAAGGAGGCTTACCAGTCCCTGAGCACTTTCTTTGGCAGGAACGCTGCATACGGCGCAATGATGGTCACCCGTCCGCAGACCATCGGATACTCGCTGTCTGACTCGCCGGCTGGTCTGGCGTCTTTCATCTATGAAAAATTCGCTCAGTGGAGCGATAGCGATGGGGTGCCGGAACGCGTGCTATCTCGCGACGACATGCTCAACGACATCACCCTCTATTGGCTCAACAACGTCGGCGCATCGTCGTCCCGCTTCTACTGGGAAAACAACAACAACAACTTCAGCTCCGAGACCCAGAAGACCAGGGACATCAAGGTGCCGGTTGCCATCACGGCCTTTCCCAAGGAAATTTACAAGGCACCGGAAAGTTGGAGCAAGCAGGCTTACCCGACGCTGGTCTACTACAATCAGGCCGCCAAGGGTGGACATTTCGCCGCCTGGGAACAGCCGCAGCTGTTCGCCGAAGAACTACGGGCGGCATTCAAGTCGATGCGATAAAAGCGCGGGGCAGCTCCTCAGGCTGCCCCCTTTCGACGAGGCTTGGCGGGCAATCCAGGGACTGGTGAGCGGCTGTGCGATCATAGTCATCCTTGGTCGCCATCACCGACATACGCCGGCGCCGGCCACCTTCGGGCCGCTCGATAAGGACCTCCTGACGGTGCTTCGACATATCAATCGCTACCAGCACGGCGTTTGTGGGAGTAGAAAGATATTTGGTCATGGCTTGTCGCCTCCAAAGTGTTGCCTCGACAACTTCACTTTAGAGACCTGTTGACCGGCCATGACCACCGCCGGCGGCGCGCTCCGCTACACACGGCTACGCGCGCCGCCGGCTCTGTCAGAGCAAGATACCCGATGTGCTACGGCACGGAATTCACCTCGAATGCGATCCTCGCCTGGCGAAGGATCACAAAGTCGACTGGCATTACATCGTGCCGGGAAAGCCAATAGCAACGCATTCCATAAGCACCAGGTAATATTTAAGCAATTTCTGCGCGTTAGGCATTAGAACATTTTACGAATGCGTTTCAGGTCAGATAGGAATGGGTTCCCATTTTCCGTATTTTCATTGTGTTTTTTCAAAATGCTGCGTACATTTTGCATGACTTCCTACAGTCTTCTTTGCGCGGGAGGAGGTGTAACGCGTCGATTAAGGGTTTGTCCCGGCGGCCGTAACGGACAACTGTTCTACCGCAACGCGATCTGAACGTCGGCTTCCCGACAAGTAGGATGGGTGCCCTTGCTAGCCCACGAGCTTATGTACCGTGCCCACGGTCATGTCCCCGACCAAAGCCGCAATGACGTCCAGGCCGTATGGCTTAGGTATGAATACGGCGTCGCCGGGGAGTTCTTCAGATTGGAGCCGATGTCCGCCCGAAGCGACGATGACGGGTACGTTCATGTGGCTCGTCGAAATCATCCTTGCGAGATCGAGACCGCTCAGGCCGCCCGGCATGTCGACGTCCGTGATGACGGCGTCGATCTTCCGTTGTCCGAGGACGGCCACGGCTTCAAGGACGTTGGCAGCCTCGACCACATCGTAGCCCTCGTCGAGAAGGGTGTCGGCGAGCATCATCCGAATCAGGAATTCATCTTCGACGATGAGAACCGTAGGTTGGTACATGGCAGTCTCCGCTCCGTGGTCACGAGAGGAACTCGCGTATCCCCATTTAGATTGCCCTCGAAGCGGAGTATTTGCCGACATGTTTAATAAAATGCGAACGGTTGGGGCGCCGTGAGCGAGGATTTCTGCTTCTTCAGAGTTGGCGGATTGCTGCTTGGCCTGAAGCCGGGGCGAGTCTGCTCACCTTGCAGCCGGTCGCGAACGTCAATCTGGCGGATGGCTGGTATCTCCGGTCTTTCGATGTGCGCGACCCGAATTAGAAATAAGCTCAACGTGGCTCGTGGATCGGACAGCGGTTGAACCCCTGCCGGAACTGGGCGGAATGTTCGTAAGGCGCCTTGCGCGCGCGATTGATGTTGCCGAGCGGCTGGTGGGCGGCCAAGCCCGTCCAGACGCTGAAGCGCATCCGCTCATCGACCTCATCGACTTTCTCGTCGCTCCAGCTATCCTGCGGCCCGGCGCTAACGATCGCGACCGTGACGAAGGGCGCATCCGTCTCGTCCCACTCGACGGTCGGGTCTTCAATCGGTTGATCTTCAATGTTGCGACAGAGCTGAACCTGAAATTCCCATTGCGCGCGAATATCTCGCATCTCCGCCTGGACCGTCTCGCGGATAGCATTTTCGCTCACGCTGGTATCGATCTTGCGGCCCATCAATTCCGTGAGGCCGACCGATACGGGCTTCAGCCGGAATTTGGCGACATAGTCGCCGTACCGAAACGGCGTAACGCTGAAATAGGTCTCGCCAAGCGGATCGACATCAGGAGCACCTCCGAGCGACTGCACGGCCGGGCTGGATATGCCGACCGCCTCAAGACCCTTATTGACCGTCTGGAGAACGCTAGAGAGTACCTCCTTTGTCCCTTCCATCCGGTCTGTTGTCTTGGCGAGCATCTTCAGATTGCCGAGGAATTTTTCCGCATTCGGCGCCTGGAAAACCGGACCGTTGACCATCACGAAGTCCTGGGTCGAGCCGGCCGCATCGGAAAGCCTCGGGCCTTCGACGCCGACGACTTTCATGGCGAGTCCGCGCGGAAGTGCAATCGCGTCGGGCAGAATGTCGCCGGCATTCGTCGACATCCGCATATAGACGTCGTAGTTGCCCGAACGCGAGAAAAGGCCCTGGGCGAGTTCGGCAGGTAGGTTGTCCCTGACAATCATCTTGGCTTTAAGGATTCCGTGTGCCTTTGCATGCACGGACCGGACGGCGTGGCCATAGTCCTCAGCAGTCCGTTTCAGAATGACGTCGAAGGCGTCATTAAGACCGGAGACCACTTCCTGCTCGTTAGGGTTGATCTGTTCGAGATCCGCTGAGTAGCGCACAGGGGTGGCTGTCGTCATCACTTTGCTCCTGGGGGGAAATTGCGACTTATGTGACAGAACGCCAGCCGAGTGGTCTTCGTTCCGAACCACGTGATTGCCGCCTCCAAACGGCGAAACCTTCACGGGAGACCCGCTATTGCTGAAGACAAATTGGCAAACCTGGCAATCTGTCTTCGAAATGCAGCCGCGCTTTCCGAAACCCTCCATCCCGAAGTCCAAGTGGAGCTAGTCTAGATACCCAGAAGGGGCTGCAGCAAGCGCAGTAGCCTGCTCGAAAACTTCAACGGCGCGTCGGTAACCGCCAAGCAAATGCAGTCTTGTCCATGCCCGGCGCGCGGAGTGTGCAACACATCGGAATCAGCCATCTCTACATCGCCACGTCTAAACGTCGCAAATTGATCCGAGAAACTTCCGGCAAGCACAAGAGTGAGCTCGTCGCCACGATGCGTATGCTCCGGGACCGGCAGGCCTGCAGGGATACGAAGCAGACGCACGGTTGTACTTTTATCTTCGGTTGGGACGATCATCTGCGCGGCGCCGCCCGTTCCCAGCGTCTTCCATTTAAGCCCTCCAGCGCGATCGACATACGATCGAAGCGGTTGCGGTAGCAACCTGTCACCTGCCGGCCGGCGAAGTGTCACAACGTTGGGAAACTCTTCATTTTCGATGCGGCTTTTTAGGCGTGACCAGCTCTCAGCAACCGCATCATCGTCCTCAATAGGCTCTTCATTGTCCAGAAAGTGTCCGCCTATCGCCTCATAGACCCCAACGCGGCCACGGCATGAGGGACAAAGCGCAAGGTGTGTCGCAACAGCAACGCCCCAGCCTTCGGACAGCCTGCCGGCGGCATAGAGCATAAGCATCTCGTCTTCGAGATGATGTCGGATTATCGGCTCTGCTGTAGTGCCCATCTTAGTTTCTCGCATGCCATTCGAATTCTTGATTTCACTGTCCCAAGCGGGATGCCTAGCAATGAAGAAATGGCGGAGTGCGGCATTTCCTCGAAATATGAAAGCCGCAGGACTTCAAGGTGCTCATCCTTTAGAGACCCAAGTGCTGTGGTCAATGCCTGCGCGTCCTGAGCATTGATAATCGCTCGATCGGCCGCAATCTCCTCTTGCGGGACGAAGGCAGGATCATTCTCGTCCAACTCAGGCATCCGGCGCCTAAGAGAGTCGATATAGAGGTTGCGAGCAATCCTAAAGACCCAAGTCGATACCTGACCCCGCGCGGGATCGTACTGTTCAGCTTTACGCCATACCGCAAGCATAACCTCCTGGGCGAGCTCGTCGGCAATCACGAAATCCTTGGCGAGCCGTCGCATATGCGATCGCAACCGAGGGTAAATATGCTTATAAAGCTCCTCAAATGCTGCAGGATCGCGCGTCTGCGCCACCGCCTCCAGCAGTCTTTTCAATCTCGTCTGATCGTTTTCAGGCTCCTGGCCTTCCATGCTCTGCTTCCTCACGTGCACGCGAGGCATACGCTTTAATGCCGTTCCTGCAAACATCGTTGTTTCTCACCGGCGCTTCCCAATTGCATGTACGTGCCCAGTCACGCCTGGATCAAAATTTTGTTCGCTGTAACTATGGTTGCTGCTTTTTGTGACCGATGATCGAGTTTGTCCGGCAAGCTGCCGCATGGAAGGGCGCGAATTGTCCACCCCGATCCGGCTTTTTTACCCCGCGAGGTCGTCGCGAGCTCGATCGCTTGTTGAACGGACCAGCTCCAAGACAACTTCGGATGCAAGGTAAGCATCCGGTGAAGGCCGCAGGTTAGGCCGCTTGTGCGTTGATAGTCGGCGGTGTCCAATTCCATGGAAGCAGTTGTTCCAGCCGGGTAATCGGCGTGTCGGCGATACGGGCAAGAACATCGGCAAGCCACGCCTGCGGATCGATGTCGTTGAGCTTGGCACTTATGATCAATGTGGCCATGAAGGCTGCACGATCTGCACCGCGGTCTGATCCGGCGAAGAGCCACGATTTTCTGCCGAGTGCGAAGCCTCGCAGAGCTCGCTCGGCCGCGTTGTTCGTGAGGCAAATTTTGCCATCCTCCAGGAACGACGTGAAGCCATCCCAGCGCTTGAGCATGTAGTCGATTGCCTCAGCGACCGGAGAGTTGCGTGAGAGCTTTGCCCGCCCGGTTTGAAGCCAGGCCTGCAAATCATCAACGAGCGGCAGGCTTTCCTTGCGGCGACGTGCCAGGCGTTGATCGGCGTCAAGCCCGTTGATCTCCCGCTCGATATCGAACAGGCCGTCGATCCGTTTGACAGCTTCGAGCGCCATAGGCGAGATCGGTGCAGCATTCTTTCCACGCTTGGCGTTCGCGGCAATGTCGGCGAGCACGAAGAATTTGCGCCGCGAGTGTGCCCAACATAGTGCCTGGGTCAGCGGACCGGGATCGCGATCAACCTTGAACAACGGATTGTAGCCGCCATGGGCGTCCGCCTGCAGAATGCCAGTGAAGGTCTTCAGGTGGCGCTCCGGATGCTCCTGCCGTCGATCTCGCGAGGCGTAGTAAAGGGCGGCCGGTGGTGAGAGCCCTCCGAACGGCCGATCGTCCCGGACGTAGGTCCAGATGCGGCCCGTATCAGTCTTTCCCTTAGCCAGGATCGGCACGGGCGTGTCATCACCGTGCAGACGTTCGGCAGCAAGAACATGCGCCTCGATCAGGGAGTGGATGGGCTTCAACGCCGCGGCACATGCTCCGACCTGATCGGCCAGCGTCGACAAGCTGAGGTCGACGCCTTCACGGGCATAGCGTTCGCTCTGACGATTGAGCGGCTGATGCTGGGCGAACTTCTCGAACAGGATCATCGCCAGCAGGTTCGGCCCGGCAAAACCGCGGGGCGTCACATGGAAGGGCGCCGGCGGCTGCGGAATCTTCTCGCACTCGCGGCAGGTAAACTTCTCTCGAACCGTCTGGACGACCTTCCACTGGCGAGGAACGACCTCCAGGGTCTCGGTGATGTCCTCGCCAAGCTTCGACAGTTTGGTCGATCCGCAGCAGGCGCAATTGGCGGGAGCGGCGATAACGACGCGTTCACGAGGCAGGTGTTCAGGAAATGGCTTGCGTGATGGGCGCTTGCGCTCGAAAGCTTTGACGGCTGAAGCTTTGGCTGCAATCTCCGCCGCCAGTTCATCTTCACCGGCGTCCGCTTCCAACTCCTCGAGCTGCAGTTCCATCTGCTCCAAGAGCCGCGCCTTGCGCTCGGACCGGCTGCCGTAGAGTTCACGGCGAACTTTGTCGATCTCCAGCTTCAGCCGTGCGATCAGCGCCTCGGAATGCGATACGAGTGCCTTTGCGCTGGCGGCTTCTGCCTTGGCGGTTGCCGCTTCTGCTTCGGCTGCGACACGCCGAGCGCGTTCCTGGGCCAGCAGTGCGAGGGCACTGGCAAGGTCGTCCGGAAGCTCTTCGGTCACATTGCTCATGACAGGATGGAATCATATTCGACCCCGTCATTCCAGTGTTTTTGCTTATCCGGCCGACGTTGGCCGCCACGTCTTTTGCGGCATCCGCCAGTCGATACCTTCCAGCAGATAACCGAGCTGCGCGGGCGTAATCACCACTGTGCCGTCGGCCGCTGATGGCCAGATGAAGCGTCCACGCTCAAGCTTCTTCGTGAACAGGCAAGCTCCCTGGCCGTCATGCCAGATCACCTTGATCAAACCGCCGCCTCGGCCTCGGAATACGAATAGGTGCCCACACATCGGATCACGCTTCAACGCCTCCTGTACCATCAACGACAGACCCGGAAAGCCTTTGCGCATGTCGGTATGGCCCGTCGCCAGCCAGACCTTCACACCACTCGGAACCGGGATCATCGCAGCCCCACCACGCAATCGAGAATCCGCCCAAGGGCCTCGGTATCGATGTCGCTGTCCACGTGGACACGCCGACCCCGTCCAAGTTCGATCATTACCTCGCTACGCTTCCGACGAGGAAGGGATGTGGTGGGCGATTCCGGTTGAACGGCAGGCACGGCCGGAACCGTTTCGGCCACGATCACCGGCACCAAGGTGGTTGCCGCTCCTGCCGATGGTCCATCGACCTGGCAAAGCTCCCTGCGCCAGCGGAAGAGCTGGCTGACATGGATGCCGGCCGCGCGGGCAATCTCGGAGATTACCGAGTCTGGCTCAAAGCAGGCAGCGACGAGGCGCTCTTTATCTTCGCGTGACCAGCGCCGACGGCGCTCTACGGACGTGATCACCTCAATTGGATGCTTCGTCATATGACTACTCCTAGTGTTACCACTAGGACTCGCAGTCAGCAGCCCGTCATCGCAAGACGGCCTTTACCGTGGGCTTACGATGCAAGCCCGACCTCCCCAAGTCCGACCCGGGCGCTTTCAACGCCGAGCCAAGGTGCAACCAGCACGTCGAAGGGCACGACCAGTTTTTAGACGTCCATCAAGCCGGTTGAATGTCTGTCAAGGAGCCCTGACCGGGGCAGTCACCACAACGCGCAGCCCTGGACCATTTGGCTCCTCGTCAAGATTTCCTTGAAGGCGATCGATGATTGCAGCAAGCATGCGGGTTCCAAAGCCACTCGATCCTTTTGACAACTTGCCCCTCCCGCGGTCGGCGACAATGAGACGCAGCGAATTGCGGTGTTGTTCAAGTTTGATCAGCAACGGCCCCGCATCGCCGTTATAGGCGTATTTTTGCGCATTGATGACAAGTTCCGTTAACACAAGGCCAATGTTCACTGCGCGATCGGTAGAGACCAGAATGGGTGATAAATCGACATCGAGGCTTTCCGACCATTTCCTGTCCATTGTGGTGGACATGTCACTTAAGAGATTTTCGAGGTAGCGGGAGAGATCGACGATTTCGAGGCTGCCGTCCTGGTAAAGCCGTCGATGCACAAGGGCGACCGCATTCAAACGTTTCTGAGCCTCATTCAAGCTCACGCGGACCTCGTCGTTACCGGTCGCACGCCCTTGCATGCCGAGAAATGCTGAGACGAGTTGCAGCGAATTTTGTACTCGGTGATTGACTTCCTTCATGAGGAAGTCTTTTTGAACGAGGAGACTTTCGTTTTCCTTCAGAGTGGTCGTCAGTTCGCGATTGAGCTCTCGGAGACGGTGGTTATTCCGGTGCTCCAGCATAAGCTTGACAATGCGCGACGCAACGTCCTCTTCAGCATGACTCCAAGGCTTCGCCCTTCCCCGGACGCTCTCGGACCATTCCTCGAAGGACGCGCGCGGTGTCAGCGTTGCACCGGCTTCCAGTGGCACGTCCTTATGCGGGTTCCCGGCCCACTTTAGAACCTCCACGTGTTCGGCCCGAAACCACATGAGAATTGTCGGGACTTCCGTCGACATCGTCACCGCAAGAAGGCCGCTGGCGCGATCCCGGTATGCGATGGCCGCCTCGAAAAGGCGAGACAGACTTGCAGTTGCGATCGGCTGCGTGGCGGCCGGCACGCGCGCGTAGCTCGCGATCTCGCGCACGTCGATCGGATCCGGACAAGCTCCATAGGTAAAGAGCTCGGTTCCCTGGACCGCGGCAAATCCGTCGGCCGCGAGAAGACGGGCGATTTCCGCGCCACCGTCACTGAAGAAGTCTTCAAGTGATCGATCACTACCAAGAAGGGAGATCACTGTATCTTCCTGCGAGCGGCTTCGAATGCGCTCGCGATACTGGGCCGCCTCTTCCTTGGCGCGGATTTGCCTGGCCAGCGCGTTGGACAGCGCTTGTCCGCCCATCCTCACGGCCAACGGAATTTCGCGCGGTTCGTGATGATGGCAGGCAATCAACCCCCAGAGAACCCCGTCCTTAATAATTGAGAAGGATGCAGAGGCAGCAACCCCCATGTTGCGCAGATACTGCAGATGGACTGGAGATACGCTTCGTAGCGTCGAATCGCTCAAATCGAGTTCGCGTAAGTCCGTTGTGATCGAGTGAATGGGCTGTGGTTCGTAAGAGACATCGGGAATAACCCTGACGCGGTTGCGAACATAAAGTGCCCTCGCTTGTCTGGGAATATCGGAAGCAGGGAAGTAATGGTTCATGAAACTCGATGAATCCTTGTCGATGCTTTCCCCGACAACCACGCCGGCATCATCGTCGACAAACTGGTAGACCATCACGCGTCCAAAACCAGTCATCTCCCGAAAGACTTGAGCGGCGGCCTTGCAGAGTTCCTCGAGTTTGCTGGTCTTCTCGAAGGCTGAGGAAGCGGCGTCCAGTTCGACCAGGAACGGCACTGCCTGTACGGTATCTCGTTCTGCTCGATCAAGTTCCACAACCAGATAGTTTCCGGATCGGTAAGCCATGGCATTGAGTGGCCCGGAAGGTGCCTCGATGCGACCGAGTACCGAAAGAGCGCCGACGCGAAGTTTATGAGCGCTCCCCTCTAAATCTAAGCCCAGAACCTCGGATAGAGGTTTGCCGAGCACGGGGGACGTAAGAAACTCTTCGGGTCTCCCCGCTACGCCGATACACGTCAGAGCGGCGTCGCACACCAGCATGAGGCCATGGGGTTGTATGGCGCCCGGGATGTGGATGGGCTCGAAATCGCACGCGTTCGGAAGCGCAGGACCGATAGTTTGGTTGAGCATGCACGCCTCCTGACGCATTACGCACTGCCACGGCTGCGGCTGCTTTGCGGACTGGATATATCAAGGCTCAAGCGAACGGTCATTCAAAAAGAATATGGCACCAGGCGTTCAAATCGTCAGAGAACGCCATCTGGGTCTGCCATCTAGATGATTGTCTACCCCGAGGAAGGGACCGATCGGCGCATAGCTTGCTGGAAACTGGACGGAGCGCGGTGGAGCAAGATCGCTTTCCATGTAGCCCTTCTTCACCGGGGCGCGCGACAAGCGAAAAATAAAAGGCCAAAAATGCTAAAACCGCAGTTGGATAAAGAGCGTGTCTTCCCCCTTAACGTCAAGAGCCCCGCCGCAATCGCATTTGCGAAGAACTGGCTCGCGAGCAAGTAATGACAAAGCGCTGCTTTCCGCTGACCGCTCGGCGACTGCCTCAATCGGATCGATTACGGGGAAATCGTGCAAATCGGCTCCGCCACGACATACGGGTAACCCGCGGCCGGATTGGGCGGCTGACGGAGGCCGACAAGGGCAGCCTGGCGTCGAGATGATATGTTCAGCTTGACGCGCGCTCGACCTTGGCCACCGCGGGGCTTCGATTTTCCTTCCTCGCGCGAAAGACCGCTTCAGTAATCAACGACAGAGGAAGACCAATGAAAAAAGGAATGAAGAAATAGATCGCGCGGAAGGCGACGAGTGATCCAATAGAGGCCTGGTCTCCCATCACATGGGTCACCGTGGCCTCCAGGACGCCGAGACCGCCTGGTGCGTGCGTAGCGAGAATAGCGATATTAGCCAAGGTGAAGGCGGTCGCAGCCTTGAGATAGCTAACATCGCCGCCCGCAGCCATCACTTCGCGCAAACATGCGGATACTAAAGCAAAGTTGACTGTCCCAACCATCACTTGTAGGGCGGCGATCCTGAGCGTCGGCATCTGGAATGTCCATGAGCGGATGCGCAGCGGAGCCCTTAGGAAGGAAGCAAGCACGAGATATGCCGCCACCGCCACCACACTTGCAATGCCGATCGATCTCACCGCTGCTTCACTGAGACCGAGCACCGCACTGGCGTCTCCAGGGTTGAAAGTCAAAACGATGCCGGACAGCATTGCCATGCCAATACCGACTGTAACGCCCGACAGGAGGACGATTTTGGCAACATCCTCGGTGCTCAAACCCCAACGCGCGTAGTAGCGGTATCGCAGTGCGCCGCTGCTAAGTCCCGAAAAACCGACGCTTTGGCCAATCGACAGCGCGACGAAGGATGCCAAGCCGATCTTCGCATAAGGAAGGTCGCTTTGAACATGACGCACGCCTGCCCAGTCGAAACCGGTCAGGCAAAAATATGAACCGAAGGCAAAAACGATCGCCAGCGCGAGGTTCTGAGCAGGAATCTCTCGAACGGAACCGATGACCTCCCGCAACGAGTATTCGCTGAATGTCTCGTATAGAAGATACGCGGCGGCGCTGATACCAACTATGATCAGCATGTACGTCAATATCTGCCTGCCCGTCATCGCGCCAACCATTCCTGTTTGCGCTGCAACGGCGATCAGGATGCTTTGGTTCCATAAACAGCGCCGCGCGCGCTCAAACCAATACTTGTCGCCTCTCACCGCACCAATCGATGACCGCTCCGACTGTTCAACCGGCGCCGGTGTCCGCCGATACGACCCGCCCCGGTCTTAGGCAAGGAAAATCGTTGAAGACGATATGAAGCGTTCTTCGCCGCGATTCATATAGTAAGCGGTCAGTACGCTGCCATCCTGTCGGCTTACCGCACGAGGATAACCGAGATCAGGCAGCAGGCCATCCGACCGGATAATGCGTTCATGCGACCAATGCGTGCCATTCGTCGTGCGCTTCATTCTTATGCCGGCGGGGCTGCCCCTGTAGCCATAGAGCAAGGCATATTCACCGCTGCCTATCGCGACCAAGGCGCCAGGATTACCGCCAGGCCCAGTGCTACCGACCGCCTTGCCCAGCGGCTCCCAAGTCTTTCCGTAGTCCATTGACCGAAAGGCCTCAAGCCATCCGCCCTCCTCGATACCGCGGCCGCGCCGGACGACAGTCAACACGGAGCGATCTGGCAGCAGTACGCTTGTAGGCATGATTGCATAGCCATCACCATCGAATGGAAGATCACTTTTTCAAGAAAAGCTTAACCCTCCATCGGTCGTCTCAACGCACATGCACTGCCCTTCGTCGCCATCCCTCTTGGACCGGCTAAGCATGAACAATGCATGACTAGAGGCGACCGCGATAATATCAGTGCGGCCCGCGACACCACGATGATCCAGGCCAGTAAAGGCGTAAGGCCCACTCCATCTTCGTCCCCTGCCGCGGCTGACATAGAACCAGCTTTGAGCGCTTTCATCGATGCCTGTGCGGGCTGCCATGACTATGACTTCCGGATCCTGGAAATCGATCCTAGACGACTGGCTGCTTGACGGGAGTAGATCTATTCGAGGACCGGACTGCAGCGATAAATCCACATGCTCGTCCGCCGACAGGCTGCGGCCGCCCGGCACGATCCCGCGGAAAGGCTCCGATCGCCATGTCCGGCCTCCGTCGAGGCTCCGGCTCTGAACTGGCAGGAAGTCGCTATGCTTGTCGCGAGCATGTAGCCTGCCTTGGTCTCCAAGAACTCCAACCGCAAAAATGACGAGAGCCTCTTTCTCCCACAACCACATGCCGTAGTTTGCGGGCCAGCCAGCGAAACTCCCTTTCTCGCAAACACATCATGATGCTCTACCGACGTAACCAGCATGTTAGTGACGCCCGATCATCTTGATGGTCAGAATGAATGCAGACAGGGCGAAGCAAATCGAATTCGTCACAATGATTGGCGTCTCGCCACGAAGGACACCGAAGCCCGTCCACAGCGCGAAACCGGTCACTGTCAGAGCGTACATCCACCCCGAAATCGCCGCGGTGTCTCTCGTGCGGATGACCTTTGCGGCCTGCGGCACAAAGCTAATGACCGAACACGCGGATGCGCAATAGCCAACGATCGAAGGCGTATCCATTCTATCCTCCCGTATGCAGCCCCATGCCATGCAAGGCTCTCAACAGTTT
>Ga0209025_1002649_pt1 | contig 18305 bp, 19 predicted proteins | sample AraplaMF_Col_mLB_FD_184256 | JGI IMG/M metagenome (GOLD analysis project Ga0209025, IMG submission 184256) | Arabidopsis root microbial communities from the University of North Carolina, USA - plate scrape MF_Col_mLB (SPAdes) (version 2) | ecosystem: Host-associated > Plants > Roots > Endosphere... | reverse complement strand
CAAATGATAAAGCGTTTTGGAATCGTGATGTAATGTATCCTGCACTTGGATATGATCGTTACTTTAATTTAAATGATTACGTAGGCACAGAACAAATGTCTGTCGGTTGGGGGTTAAAAGATAAAGAGTTCTTTGAACAATCTATTCCAAAGCTAAAATCTTTACCACAGCCGTTCTATACAAAATTCATTACTTTAACAAACCATTTTCCATTTCTTCTAAATCCAGAAGATCAATATGTTGATGAGTTTAATTCAGAAAGTGGTGTTGTAAACCGTTACTTCCCAACTGTTCGTTACACGGATGAAGCTCTTAAACTATTCATTAAACAATTAAAAGATGAAGGACTGTATGACAATTCAGTTATTGTCATTTATGGAGATCATTACGGTATTTCTGAAAACCATAACGCAGCTATGGCTCAGTTCCTTGGGAAAGACGCTATTACACCGTTTGATTCTATGCAATTACAACGCGTCCCTCTCATTATTCATGTACCTGGTCAAGAAGGAAAAGTCATTTCTAAAGTATCTGGTCAAATTGATATTAAACCAACGCTACTTCATTTACTTGGTATTAAAACAAATCAATCCGTTGAATTTGGAACTGACTTATTTATTAAAGAAAAAGATCCACTTATGGTAATGCGTGATGGTAGCTTCGTTTCGGAAGAGTATGTGTATACAAAAAATATGTGCTATAAACGAAATACAGGTGAAGAAGCTGACATTTCATTATGCCAACCAAATATTGAAAAAGCAAAAACTGAATTGAAACTCTCCGATAAACTCATTTATGGAGATTTATTACGTTTCGATCCTAACAATCGTTATAAAACTGGAACAATGACAACGAAGTTTGAGTAGTACTAGAAGCAACTTTATAAAAGTTGCTTCTTTTTTTACTTATTTTTCAAATCATTCTTCTATGAAATCTTTCACAAATTGGGAATTTCTTTCGTATGAGGAAGAAATTTATGGTATGATAAAATAAGTAAAATTTCATACACTAATTAAGAATTTATTACAGAAAGCAAGGGATCAGATTTTGTATAGAGCAGCTATTCCAAACTTATTTACGCTCGGAAATTTATATAGTGGATTCTTGTCAATCGGCTATGCATCTTTAGGATATTATAAATCAGCTGCTATTTTAGTACTTATCGGGATGATGTTAGATAGTCTTGATGGGCGTGTTGCTCGTTTATTACGTGTTGATTCACAAATGGGTAAAGAGCTTGACTCGCTTGCGGATGTCGTAACATTTGGTGCAGCACCTGCTGTTCTCATGTATTACACATCTTTCTCCAATTATGGCATCATCGGACTATACATAGCGGGACTATTCCCTCTTTTCGGAGCATATCGCTTAGCACGATTTAATGTAACACCATCTTCTACTTCAATGAAATATTTCACTGGGGTACCGATTACAGCAGCGGGAGGGCTTGTTGCCTTCTTAACATTATTTTCACATATCATTCCAAAGATCGTTCTTATTACAGTCTTTGTAACGTTCGCATTTTTAATGGTGAGCCGCATTCGTATCCCAAGTTTAAAAGATGTACCACTTCCACGATATAGCATCATTATTACACTATTTTTAGTTGGTAGCATTATCACAATGTACCAAACAGGGATCGGTAACTTTTCTGTTTTCTTATTCATTGCTATTCCACTATATATTTTGTATATGCTATCTCAATTTCTTAGACAAAGACCATCTAAAAGAGCAAATAAAGAAAAATAAGAAACCTTCCTATTTCGGAAGGTTTCTTTTTATTTTGTAACTACTGCTTTTTGATTTACAGGTGTTACAGGCTCTTCACCGTTTAATACGGCTAAAATATTTCTTACTGCCATTTCAGCCATCGCATCACGCGTTTCGAATGTTGCATTTCCTACGTGAGGAGCAAGTACTACATTCTTTAATCCTTTTAGCTCTTCAGTAATTTTTGGTTCAAATTCAAACACGTCAAGAGCCGCTCCTTCAATTTCATTCGTTTTTAATGCATGAGCAAGTGCCGCTTCATGCATAATTGGTCCACGTGAAGCATTTACAATATACGCTGTTTTCTTCATCATTTTAAACTGTTCTTCATCAATCATATGATGCAATTTCGGATTATACGCACAGTTAATTGTAATAAAGTCTGCTGTTTGTAATAATTCTTCCAATGTTACATATGTTGCTTCCAGTTCACTTTCAGCTTCAGGTTTTCGATTTGGCCCTGTATATAAAACATTCATTCCAAACGCTTTCGCACGCTTTGCAACTGCCTTTCCGATTTCTCCAAGGCCAATAATTCCAATTGTTTTCCCATGTACTTCACGGCCTAAGAAAAATAATGGTGCCCATCCGTTAAATCCAGTTGTACGACATAGCGTATCACCTTCCGGAATTCTACGCGCAGCTGCTAAAAGAAGTGCAAATGTTAATTCTGCTGTCGCTTCAGTTGATACTTTCGGTGTATTCGTTACCGCAATGCCTTTTTCTCCGGCATACGAGTAATCAATATTATCGTAACCAGCACCGTAGTTTGCAATAATTTTCAAATTAGGTGCCGCATCAATTACTTCTTTTGTCACCTTTGTAGAAAGTAGGCTTAACAATGCATCTTTATCTTTTGCACGCTCTGTTAATTCATCTAAAGAAATTAAAGCCTCTTTATCGTACATTTCTACATCATGATCCTTTAATAGTTCTAATCCGATTGCTGGAATTTTTCCTGCTACTAATATTTTCGCCACTACTAACACCTCTTCTATAGAAAATAAGATACCTCTTATCTTTCATTGTAAGAAATCCACCTATAAAAACCAAGGAATTTGATTATAGTTTTGAAAATCGACACTTTTCCATAAAAAAAGAGGAGATGCAAGTCTCCCCTCTTCTTATGCTTTTTCTTGCGATTCTTTTCCAAGCTTCACATCGATCGTTCCTTCTGCAACTGTATCACTAATTTGTTCCTCAATAACGGATTGAGATGTAGCATTCGTTTCAGAAGTATACGCTTGTTGCTGTGCACTTTGTACATTTTGTACATTTTGTACATTTTGTTGTTTCGCCATTTCTTACCCTCCTTTTTATTCTTTCTTATTTTGAACAAAAAGGAGAGTTTTCATCAAAAAATCGTGATCATTTTGAAATGGATACTTCTTCTTCCAGTAATCTCATCGTTCTTACTCGTTTCGTAAAGGTAGCTAAGTGTGAAATATCATGATTACGTAACGTCTTTATATTCTCTTCCACATATTTTCCTAAATCATGCGGATAATGAGCATCTGAGGAGAGAGTAATCGGAACCTCGTGCTTAGCTAATACTTGTAAATATAGTGGACTCGGACACATTTCGCGCACAGGATAGCGATAGTACAATCCTGCATTTATTTCCGTTGCCGTATTAGTTTCTACTAATGCACGCGCAATTTCCTTATAATACGAAAGTTGTTCATTCTCATCTAACCGATAATTAAATACTTTTATGTTATCAAGATGAGCTATTATATCAAATAACTGGGAGCGAACTGCACACTCAACCGTTTTGAAAAACGTATCATATAAAGCATATAAGTCATGCTCCTTAAAATATTCTTTCGTGTCTGGATTATCAAATCCCCAGCCATTTAAAAAATGGACAGAACCAATTACATAATCAAAGTCTCCTAATGCTAGTAAAGATTGTAATTCTTGTTCACCACCAATAAAATAATCCGCTTCAATTCCAAGTTTAAGCGTCACGCCTCGTTTACTCCAACGTTCTTTCGCTTCTTCTATTGCCTTTGTAAAATCATGTAGTGATGCTACCCTTACTTGATCTAGCCATTCCTTCTGTAAACGACCAAGCTTAGAATCACTAATATCGACATATCTTTCATAGTATTCTTTCGCTTCATAAAAACGGTATAAATGATCGACAATACCAACTTCTTTTATACCTTTTCGCAAAGCTTCTTCTAAATATAAATCAATCCATTTCGTTGTAAATGGCCCTTCTTTCACACGTCTTTGCAGGCGTTCTTGTGTTTTCACAAGCCATTCCATAGAATGTTTTTCTTCTTTAAGCGGTTCATACTGTTGCAATGATTCATTTATTTTAGCTAGCCACCCTATTGAATATGGCCCTTCTTCTAAATGAATGTGATAATCCACCTTCATCTATATTCCCCCTTATAATGTATCTATGTCTCTTCTGTCCCCTACTCGCGAAAGCTTCCCATTTCTTTCTGTCACTTCCTCCATAACATCTTCTAATGATATATTTTTTTCGGCTAATAAAACGAAGCAGTGATACAATACATCCACCATTTCTTTCACTAATTCTTCTTTATCATTATTTTTAGATGAGATAATTACTTCCGTGCATTCTTCACCAATTTTCTTTAAAATTTTATCTTCTCCTTTTGAAAACAAGTAATTTGTATACGATTCAGGAAGTGGATTTCTCTTTCGTTCTTCAATTGTTTCAAATAGTAATGTAAAGGCGTTTCCCATATGTATCCCCCTATATAATTTTATAATGAAAACACGTTTTCTCTCCTGTATGACAAGCAGGTCCTACTTGTTTTACGACAACAACGATTGAATCTTGATCACAATCTAGATAAAGCGATTGCACATATTGGACATTTCCTGATGTTTCTCCTTTACTCCATAACGACCTTCTTGAACGAGAATAAAACCATGTTCTTTTCGTTTCTAGCGTTTTTTCATATGCTTCTTCATTCATATAAGCTAGCATTAAAACCTCGTTTGTACCTTCTTCCATTACAACTGCTGGTAGTAATCCTTTTGCAAAGTTTGGTTTCATAACCGCACCTCAACGTTTGCATTTCTTAATTTTCTCTTTACGTCTTGCATTGTCGCCTCACCGTAATGAAAGATGGATGCCGCTAACGCTGCATCAACTGTTGTCTTTTGAAAGACTTCTATAATGTGATCAACATGACCGCACCCGCCTGACGCGATGACTGGTACGGAAACGCTTTTTGAAATTTCTTCTATTAAACCAAGGTCATATCCATTTTTCGTTCCATCTGCATCCATACTCGTTAACAAAATTTCGCCTGCCCCTAGCTCGGTAACGCGCTTTGCCCATTCAATTGCATCCATTCCCGTATCAACTCTTCCGCCGTTCACATATACATTCCACTTATCTTCTGCTATTTTTCTAGCATCAATTGCGACAACAATACATTGTGAGCCAAAGTGTTCTGCCCCTTCTTTGATTAGCTTTGGATTTCGCACTGCTGCTGAGTTAATTGAAACTTTATCCGCTCCAGCTCTTAGTAAATTGTACATATCTTTAACACTTGAAATCCCCCCGCCAACTGTAAGAGGAATAAATACTTTCGAAGCTGTTTGTTCTACAACATCGATAATTGTTTTTCGTCCTTCATGCGTTGCCGTAATATCTAAAAATACAATTTCATCTGCTCCCGCATCATTGTATAAAGCAGCTATTTCAACAGGATCACCGACGTCTTGTAATCCTATAAAATTTACACCTTTTACGACTCGCCCTTCTTTGACATCTAGACATGGAATAATTCGTTTCGCTAACATAACTTTGTTACCTCTAACACTTCTTCTAAATTAATCATTTTCTCGTAAAGAGCCTTACCAATTATGACGCCGTATATATTCATATCATTTAATTTTTTCACATCTTGAATAGATGCTACTCCTCCAGAAGCAATAAGACGAATAGTAACACTTTTTTGTAGTAACTCCAATTGCTCTACATTTGGCCCTGCAAGTGTTCCGTCTTTCGAAATGTCTGTAAACACAATCGTTTGAACACCTACATTCTCCATTTGCTTCGCTAAATCAATGTAAGAAATTTCAGACACGTCGAGCCAGCCTCTCGTTGCTACGAAACCATTCTTCGCATCAATTCCAACAATGATTTTTTCTTTATATAGACGAACTGCTTCCTCTAAAAATTCCTTATCATAAAGAGCAACTGTTCCTAAAATCACTTTATCTACACCTACTGACAATAACTTCTCTACCGCTACAAGTGATCGAATACCTCCTCCTACTTGCACTGGAATACGTACTGCCTTGCAAATCCTTTCAATAACGAGCAAATTTACTGACTCCCCAGTAATTGCACCATCTAAATCAACAATATGCAGTGTTTTCGCTCCTGATTTTTCGAATATAATCGCTTGCGCAACCGGGTCTTCATTCATTACTGTTTCTTTACTAAACTCTCCTTGATACAGTCTAACGCATCGTCCTTCTTTTAAATCGATAGCTGGGAAGATTTCCATGCTTCTACCACCCCTTTGAAATTTTTCAACATTTGCATCCCAATGTCACCACTTTTTTCAGGATGAAACTGTGCGCCGTATATATTTCCTTTCGCTACAAAACCAGGTACTTTCAATCCATATTCACTTATTCCATATACAATTTCATTAGGACAATCTGCGTAATAAGAGTGGACATAATATACGAATGAACCGTCCTCTACTCCATTCCAAAGCGCTATTTCTCCCTCTTTCTTTAGCTCATTCCATCCCATATGTGGAATTTTATAAGGGACTTTTAGCTTTCGAATAACACCTGGCAATAAACTTAATCCGTTACAGTCTTGTAGTTCCTCACTATTTTCAAATAAAAGTTGCATTCCTAAGCAAATGCCTAGAAGCGGTTTTCCTGAACGCCCGATTTCTTTTAATACACACACTAAATCTTTTTCTTCCAATACATCCATCGCTTTTGGAAATGCACCTACTCCTGGCAAAATCACTCCATCACTTCTAAAAATCTCTTCTTTATCACTCGTTACGGTGTACTCTGCTCCAATATATTTTAATGCTTGTTCTACACTACGAATATTTCCCATTCCATAATCTATAATAGCAATCAATTACAACATCCCTTTCGTTGAATTTACACCAGTAATGTTGGCATTTTTATCAACTGCTTCCCTAAGCGCTCGACCAAATGCTTTAAATAATGCTTCAACTTTGTGATGTGTATTACTTCCATATAAAACGCGAGCATGTAATGTAATATTTGCAGCATGAGCAACTGCTCTAAAGAATTCTTCTGTTAGTTCTGTATCAAAATCCCCTAGCTTCGGATTCGTTAATTCTCCTTGAAATACAATATACGAGCGTCCGCTTATATCAATTGCGACAAAACCTAAAGATTCATCCATCGGTACATAAGCAGAGCCATAACGGTTAATCCCCTCTTTATTTTGCAATGCTTCTTTCAAACAATTTCCAAGCACAATTCCAACATCTTCAACTGTATGATGTGCATCAACAAATACATCGCCTTCCGCCTCCACTTGCAAACCGAATCTTCCATGCCTTGCAAATAAAGTTAGCATATGATCAAAAAATCCAACTCCCGTTTGTACAGAAACATCCTTTCCTTCATCAAGCTGCAAACTTAATTTTATCTTTGTTTCTGTCGTCTCACGTATTTGACTGGACTCACGCATTATTCTTCCTCCTCAAATCTTATTTGAATTGCTCTCGCATGCGCATGTAACCCTTCTTTATTCGCAAGTTCTACAATGTGATGTTGTACATCTCTTAACGCTTCCTCTGTATAAGACAGAAAGCTTGATTTTTTCACGAAATCATCGACTGATAACGGTGAGAAAAACCTTGCCGTTCCACTTGTCGGTAACACATGATTCGGTCCTGCTACATAATCGCCAAGTGGTTCCGGCGCATATGGTCCAAGAAAGATAGATCCTGCATGTTTCACGTAAGCTAGTGCATTCATCGGTTCTTTTATATGTAACTCTAAATGTTCCGGGGCGATTTCATTCGATAATTGTAGTGCCTCATCTAAAGAGGGAACGATACAAATGGCTCCATTTCTATTTATCGATTCACGTGCAATTTCGCTTCTTGGTAATGTTTCTAACTGTCTTTCTATCTCTTTTTCTACTTCTTTTGCTAACTCTATATTCGTTGTAATACAAATTGCTGTCGCTCTCTCGTCATGCTCTGCCTGTGATAATAAATCAGCAGCAATATATTTTGCATTGCCGGTTTCATCAGCGATAACTACAATTTCTGATGGTCCAGCAATCATATCGATATTTACTATTCCATATACTTCTCGTTTTGCTAGAGCGACGTACAAATTTCCTGGTCCAACTATTTTATCCACTTTCGGAATCGATTCCGTCCCGTATGCTAAGGCAGCAATTGCTTGCGCACCACCTATCATATACATTTCATCTACCCCTGCAAGACTTGCGGCAACTAAAATATGTGGATCAATTCCTCCTTCTCTCGGCGGTGTTACCATTACAATCTTTTTCACACCAGCGAGTTTCGCTGGTAATACATTCATTAATACTGACGAAGGATACGAAGCAGTTCCCCCTGGCACATATACTCCTACATTTTCTAACGGCCGAATAATTTGTCCCCTAATGATGCCTTTACTCTCGCAATCGAATATAGATTGCCTTTTTTGCTTTTCATGATACGATATAATGTTTTTCTTCGCCTCTTGTAACGCTTCTAAAAATGAATTTTCTACGAACATACTCGCTCGTTCTATTTCTTCTTCCCTTACACGAAACTCTTTCATCTTTACACCATCAAACTTGTTTGTATAAAAAGATAGGGCCTCATCCCTATTCTCCCTTACATTTTGAACGATCTCTCTTACACTTCTTTGAACAGTTTCTTCTATTATATTAGCGTTTTCTCGTAGCAATTTTATTTTCGATAACGCCTTTTGAAAATCTTCACAAACGATCTCCATTTCAAGTCCCCCTATTTTCCTGACAAAATTTCTTGCTCCATCATATTTATAATACTGAATATTTCGTCTTTTTTAGTTTTTAATGCAGCTTTATTTACAATCATTCGAGCAGATATAGAACACATTTCTTCAAATACAATGAGTCCATTTTCTTGTAATGTTGTTCCTGTTTCAACAATATCAACAATTGCATCTGCCAATCCAAGAATAGGAGCGATTTCTACAGAACCTTCTATTTTAATAATTTCTACATCCTCTCCTTTATCATGAAAATAGTTAGAAGTAATATGGGGATATTTCGTCGCAATACGTTTCTTCCGGTAGCTCTTCGGATTATAAGTAGGAATAGAAGCTACACAAAACTTACACACGCCTACTCCTAAATCCAACATTTCATAAATATCTTTCTCATTTTCCATTAAAATATCTTTTCCAACGACCCCAATATCCGCTACTCCATGTTCTACATAAGTAGCAACATCTACTGCTTTTACTAAAATAAATGAGATATCTGTATTCTTACTTTGAAAGACAAGCTTTCGCCCTTTATTTTTGAGCTCTGAACAATCAATTCCAATTTGCTCAAACAGTGGAATCACATGCTTTTCTAATCTCCCTTTCGTTAACGCAATTTGAATGTTACGCATGAGGCTTCTCCTTCTTTCTGGACTACCCATTTCTCTTTCCATACATATTCCACTAATGATTCATTCTTCGCCTCAACGACCGTTACTATTTGATTTTTTCTTGCAAATTGAAAGGTGTCGTTTACATTAGAGAATAAGGATAGCTCTACTTTTTTCCCGTCCTTTTGAAGTAAACTTCGTAATCTTTCCGCTTCTGCTAATCTATTTAACTCATAATGAATGATTATATCTATTCTCTTTCGTTCATATGGTTCTTGCTGCTCTTGCAGCGCCTTCACAATTTGATTGACTTGCACCGCGAGTCCAACAGCCGGCAGCATTTCTCCAAAATTTCCAATTAACTCATCATATCTTCCACCACTAACAATTTCTTCTCCAATTTCATATATATACCCTTTGAAAATAACTCCTGTATAGTAATCTAGATGTTGGATCATACCTAAATCAATTGATATGTAAGATCCATAGCCTAGTTTTTCAATGGCTACATATATTTCTTTCACTCTTGCGATGGCCATTTTCATTTCATTACTTGAGGCGAGTTTTTCTGCTTCCTCAATCACTTCTAAATTCCCAAATAGCCTTGGTAATTTCTCAAGTAATCTTACTGTTTCATCACATCGATCTAATTTCTTTTCTCTAATAAAATTTGATAGAGCAGCATAATTTTTACTTTCAATATATGTTCTAAGTACTCTCTCTTCTTCCTCATGAATGGAGAGCTTTTTGACAATACATTTATATAACTGCACTTGCCCAATCTCTATTGTAAAAGATTGCACCTTCACCTTTTGAAGTGATTGAATGACGCTTATAACACATTCAATTTCAGCTCTTACATTATCAATCCCAATAATTTCAATACCACTTTGTATAATTTCATTATATTTTCCAGTAAGGGACTCATTCGCCCGAAATACATTCCCGCCATACGTCAGTTTTAGCGGCGTATCCCACCTCTGCGTTCCCATCACTCTCGCTAAAGGAATTGTCATATCTGGACGCAAGACGATAATCCGTCCCTTTTCATCAAAAAATTTATACATCTTTTCTTCATCTATCGGTCTATTTTGAAAGGCAAACACATCATAAAATTCTATTGTTGGTGTCCTTATTTCCTCATAACCTCGCTCTAAAAAAGTACGTCTTAATTTTTGCTCCACTTCTTCAATTAACGTACATTCTTCGAATAAATAGTCTCTCGTTCCATTTGGATTTGCCCGTTTCCATTTTGTCATCTAAATTCTCACACCTTTCCCTTTCTAATGTATGCCTATTTCATTCACCTAAACCGAAAATAAAAAGAGCCTTGTAGACAAAATACCTACAAGGCTCTTTAGTAGAGTGTAGGTACAACGGGAATAACCCTTGTGCCTACACGTTTTCACGCTAGGTTCAAGGGTTTTATGTATGATGATGTAGTTGTGTAAGCATTTTAATAGATTGCACGATATTCATAATACTTACTCCCTTTCTCCTCTGATTTTTACATAGTATATAATACTTAATTCTGAATGTAAATACATTTTAAAAATTCCGTTATTTCTTAATATAAAGCTAAATTCCTTTCATACTCTCCAATTTCTTGTTCATATTGCATCGTAATACTAATTTCGTCTAGACCATTTAATAATTTTTCTTTCCACATTTTCTCGATTGTAAAATGAAACCTGTGCGTATTCGTAGTAATTACTTCATTCTCTAAATCGACTTCCATTTGATCTCTCGCATCCGTTTTGGCAAGTTGTTCACGAGTTTCTTTATCCATTACAATCGGTAACATACCATTCTTCATACAATTCATATAAAAAATATCTGCAAATCCTCCGGCGATAATAACGCGGAAACCATAATCAGCAAGTGCCCACGGAGCATGTTCTCTTGAAGAACCACATCCAAAATTATCACCTGTAATTAATATACTTGCTCCTTTTCGTTCTTGTGCATTAAGAGGGAAATTAGGATTTTCATGACGCTCATTATCGTAGCGCCACTCATCAAATAAATACTGTCCAAATCCCGTCCTTTCAATTCTCTTTAAATATTGCTTCGGAATAATTTGATCTGTATCAATGTTATCATTCATAAGTACTGCGGCAGTACCTTTATGAATACGAAATGGCTCCATCGTAACTCTCCTTTCTAATATCAACAAAATGCCCATATAACGCAGCCGCCGCTGCCATTGCCGGGCTAACTAAATGCGTTCGTGCTCCTTTTCCTTGTCTTCCTTCAAAGTTACGATTTGAAGTAGATGCACAATGTTCTCCTTCCGGCACTTGATCCGGATTCATTCCAAGACACATTGAACATCCAGGCTCTCTCCATTCAAATCCCGCTTCTTCAAATATGCGGTGTAATCCTTTTTGCATTGCTGCTTCTCTTACCTTTTTAGACCCAGGAACAACGAGGGCTCGCACACCATCTTTTACCTTTCTCCCTTTTACAACAGATGCGGCAATTTCTAAATCAGATAGCCTGGAATTTGTACAAGATCCAATGAAAACATGCTGAACTGGAATTTCAAAAGTGCTTTGTCCAGGACTCAATCCCATATACGAAAATGCTCTTTCATCATTTTCATCATGCTTTTCTGGTAATTTTTCATCAATGCGAACACCCATACTAGGATTTGTTCCCCAAGTAACATACGGTGCTAAATCCGTAACATCTATCGAAATATGTAAATCATAAATTGCATCTGAATCTGTATAAAGCTCCGACCATATTCCCGTAAAACTTCCATAGTCTTTCGGTGCATATTTACGACCTTTTACATAAGAAAATGTTTTTTCATCTGGTGCAATGATACCAGCTTTCGCTCCTCCTTCAATTGCCATATTGCAAAGTGTCATTCTCTCTTCCATCTCCATAGCTTGAATCGTCTCACCGTAAAATTCCATTACATATCCGGTTCCAACTGCTACGCCGTACTTTGAAAGGAGATGTAAAATAATATCTTTTGCATACACACCTTTCTGTAACTTTCCTTTTAATTCAATACCCATCGCTTTCGGTTTTCGTTGCCATAACGTTTGAGTTGCCAATACGTGTTCCACTTCACTCGTACCAATACCAAATGCTAGCGCTCCGAAAGCACCGTGGGTTGCTGTATGACTATCACCGCAAACAATCGTTTTTCCTGGCTGCGTAAGTCCTAGTTCTGGTCCGATAACATGAACAATCCCTTGCTCTTCATCACCAATATCAGCTAATGAAACTTGAAATTGTTTGCAGTTCTCACGGAGTGTATCCAATTGCTGCTTCGCAATACGATCCGTAATATTCCAGACATCTTTCGTTGGAATATTATGATCCATTGTTGCAAATGTTAATTCTGGTCTCCGAACAGTTCTATTTGTAAGCCGCAAGCCTTCAAAGGCTTGCGGTGACGTTACTTCATGAACGAGATGGAGATCGATATATAATAAATCCAATCCATTTTCGTTTGTCGCAACGACATGTCTCTCCCAAAGCTTATCTAGTAATCTTTTTCCCATTATCGTCCTCTCCCTACTAGTGCTTGCTCTTCCATCTCTTGAATAACTGCCTTCGTAAATGAAGTTGTCGTCTCATTTCCCCCAATATCTGCTGTATATTTTCCAGATTGAAGAACTGCAGATATTGCGGATTCAATTGCAGACCCTTCTCTCGTTAATCCAAATGATTGCCCAAGCATCATTGCAACAGAACGCATCATTGCGATTGGGTTCGCCTTATTTTTCCCGGCAATATCCGGTGCTGATCCGTGAATAGGTTCGTATAATGAAGGGCCCTTTTCCGTGTGACTTGCTGATGGAAGCATCCCTAACGATCCTGCTAATACAGAAGCCTCATCACTTAAAATATCACCAAATAAATTTTCTGTTACGATAACGTCAAATCGACCTGGATTACGAATTAATTCCATAGCGGCTGCATCGACTAAAATATGCTCTAATTCAACATTTGGATAGCGAAGGGCTACTTCTTCCGTAACAGTTCTCCATAGTTTACTAGACTCTAAAACATTCGCCTTATCAATAGATGTAACTTTTTTCTTCCGTTTGCTCGCTAATTGAAAAGCATACGAAACGATACGTTCAATTTCATGACGATGATACGTAAGTGTATCGGTTGCTACTTCATCCGTTCGTTCTTTCGGATAAGAAAAATAAATACCGCCTGTTAATTCACGAACAACAACGAAATCAATTTCATCAGCGTTTTTTAATGGCGATAAATGTGCAGTTGCGCTTTCTACCGTTACAGGTCGAACATTCGCAAATACACCAAGTCCTTTTCTTAAAGCTAATAATCCTTTCTCTGGCCTTTCTTTCGCACCATCCCACCGTGGACCACCAACCGCTCCAAGTAAAACCGCATCACTTGCTAAACAAGCGGCAAGTGTTCGCTGTGGTAATGGTTGCCCAGTTAAGTCGATAGCACTCCCGCCAAAGTACTCATCTTGTAAATGAAAATGATGTCCATATAGCCTCTCTACCATATGCAATACTTCCTTCGCACTTTCCATAATTTCCGGACCAACACCATCACCCGCTAAACAAACAATACGTTTTTCCAACTTAAACACCCCTTTAACTGAATTTTCAGAACTCTAATTTGATAAGTGAGGACAGTTCTCCTCACTTATCAAACATTTACTTCACAAGCGTTATAAAAGATTTCAATTTTCCAGCTGCATGGACATAAGCTCTCGCCGACGCTTCCAATACGTCTTGCGCAACGCCAAAACCTGATACTTGATGCGTGCCTTCTTTTAATTCAACATGAACATGAGCCAGTGCGTCTTGACCTTGTGTAATAGATTGTATGCGATAATCCGCTAAGTCACATTCTAATCCTAAAATTCTTTGAATTGCATTATAGATTGCTTCTATACTTCCAGAACCAGTTGCTGCATCTTCATACATATTTCCTTCCTCATCTTTTAGTACAACTGTTGCACACTGTGTACTATTGGAGACGAAATGTACTTGTAATTGTGTAATACTATATTGTTGTGCCGAAAATGCTGCTTCGCCCAGCATAAGCGCGCGTAAATCTTCCTCAGTAATTTCCTTTTTACGATCAGCCAATTTTTTAAATGCTTCAAACACCGCATCTCGTTCTTCTTTTGTAAATTCATAGCCTAGTTCTTTCATTTTTTCCGTAAATGCGTGACGACCAGAATGTTTTCCAAGTACAAATAGATTTTGAGATTCACCTATAAGCGCCGGTTCAATAATTTCATATGTCGTCACTTCTTTTAAAACACCGTCTTGATGAATACCTGATTCATGAGCAAATGCATTTGCTCCAACAATCGCTTTATTTTTTGGTACAACCATACCTGTTAAACGACTTACTAATGTACTTGTCGCTTTAATTTCTTTTAACGTCATAGAAGACTCTGCTTCATAGAAATCTTTTCTAATATGAAGAGCAACTGCGACCTCTTCTAGAGCTGCATTCCCCGCTCTTTCTCCAATCCCATTAATCGTTCCTTCTACTTGTAATGCTCCGCCTTCAACTGCAGCTAACGAATTCGCTACCGCCATCCCAAGATCATCGTGACAGTGACAAGAGAAAATTGCTTTTTCATAGGAAGGAACGGATTCTTGTAAGTATTTAAAAAGAGAATAATATTCTTCTGGATTCGTATATCCAACTGTATCAGGAATATTGATTACATTCGCTCCTGCACGAATCGCTACTTCTACTGCTTCAGCTAAAAATGCTCTCGATGTTCTTGTCGCATCTTCTGCTGAAAATTGCACTGTCGGAAATAATGATTTCCCGAGCGTAACCGAGCGATGTATGCTATCTAATACATCTTCTTTTGACATACAAAGCTTATATTTCATATGAATGTCACTTGTAGCTAAAAATACGTGTAAACGAGGAGAGACAGCGCCTTTCACAGCTTCATAGGCTCTTCGAATATCACTTTCTTTCGCTCTAGCTAAACTCATAACCGTAGCATTTTGAATGGTATTTGCGATACGTTTTACCGATTGAAAATCACCTTCAGAAGCTGCTGCGAATCCCGCTTCCATTACATTAATACCAAGTCTCTCTAGTTGCCTTGCAATCTGTAATTTCTCTTGTTCATTTAAATTAACTCCTGGTGATTGTTCGCCATCACGAAGCGTCGTATCCATGAACAAAATCTGCTTCATATTATTTAATCCCTACCTTTACTCGTGGCTGTACGAAAGGCATCATTTCACGTAATTTACGTCCAACTACTTCGATTTCATGTTCATTTTCCTTCTCATTTGTCGCCTGGAAATTCGGTCTTCCTGCTTTATGCTCTGCAATCCAGCCTCTTGCAAATGTACCATCTTGAATTTCTGCTAACACTTCTCCCATCGCTTTCTTCGTATCTTCAGTAACAACGCGTGGTCCTGATACGAAGTCTCCCCACTGCGCTGTATCTGAAACTGAATATCTCATATTTTCAAGTCCACCTTCGTACATAAGATCAACAATGAGTTTCAATTCATGTAAACACTCAAAATATGCAAGTTCAGGTTGATATCCTGCATCAACTAACGTTTCAAATCCAGCTTTTACTAGTGCAGTTACTCCGCCGCAAAGCACAGCTTGCTCTCCAAATAAATCTGTTTCTGTTTCTTCCTTAAACGTCGTTTCTAATACACCAGCTCTCGTCGCTCCAATTCCATCTGCATAAGAAAGTGCCTTTTCAGTCGCAACTCCTGTTGCATCTTGATAGACTGCAAATAATGCAGGAACAGCCCCGCCCTCAGCAAATGTACGGCGCACTAGATGCCCCGGACCTTTCGGCGCTACTAGAAATACATCTACATTAGCTGGCGGTTTTACTTGATCAAAGTGAACATTAAAGCCATGTGCGAATACAAGAGAATTCCCGCCTTGTAAGTTTGGTGCAATTTCAGCTTCATATACTTCTGGCTGTAGTTCATCCGGTAGTAGAATCATTACTACATCCGCTTTTTTGGCAGCTTCCGCTACTGTATATACAGAAAATCCATCTTCTTTCGCCTTTTCCCATGACTTTCCTTTTCTCAGTCCAACTACTACATCAAATCCGTTATCACGTAAGTTTTGCGCATGCGCATGGCCTTGCGATCCATATCCGATAATTGCTACTTTCTTTTCCTTTAATACATTTACCGTCACGTCTTTTTCATAATAAACTTTTGCCATTTTCATTTCCCCCTATATTTAAATAATTATTGAATTAACATCACTTGTTTATCTTGTTTTTTCATACTACGCGTAAATGCTGTTACACCTGTTCTAGCAATTTCTTTCAAACCGTATGGACGAAGTAATTCAATTAACGCTTCTACTTTCTCCTGGGTACCTGTTACTTGCACCACTATGGAATCCTTCCCAACATCTATTACAGCGGCTCGGAACGGTTCAATTAAACTATATAATTCTGCTCTTGTTACACTTGAGGTTGCCACTTTAATAAGCGCAAGTTCTCTAGCAATCATTGCTTCTTCTGTAATATCAGATACTTTTAGGACATCGATTTGCTTATGCAGTTGTTTAATTAACTGTTCAACCTGCTGTTCACTTTCAACATGTACAACAATCGTCATCCTTGAAATATCCGACGATTCCGTATGCCCTACTGAAATACTTTCAATATTAAAATGTCTACGTGTCATAACGCCTGTAATTCGATTTAACACACCGCTTTGATTTCGAACTGTCGCTGTAACAATTCTCTTCACCTTTTCTCCACTCCCTCCATTTGGTGAACCCCTTTTCCTGGAGCAACCATCGGCATAACCTTTTCAGATTGAAGTACGCGGCAATCAATTACGACTGGCTCTTGTAACTCAATCACATGTTGTAATTGCTTCTTTGCAAGAAGTGGATCATCAATACGAACACCTTTTATGCCATACGCATTCGCAAGAGCAACAAAATCTGGTTGACATGGCAATAAAGAATGTGAATATCTTTGATTATAAAATTCATCTTGCCATTGTCTTACCATTCCTAAAGCTTCATTATTTAAAATAAACACTTTAACTGGTAAAGAATGCTCTTTTAATACACTTAGTTCTTGCAGGGTCATTTGAAATCCCGCATCACCGACAATGGCAATAACTAATTCCTCTGGCTTTGCAATTTGTGCACCAATTGCTGCTGGAAATCCAAATCCCATTGTTCCTAAGCCTCCAGAAGTTACCCATTTATCTGGATTTTTCAGCGGATAATATTGTGCTGCCCACATTTGATGTTGCCCAACGTCTGTTGTTACAATGGCTTTTCCCTTCGTAATTTCATATAGCATATCAATCGCGTATTGAGGTTTAATACTTTCAGAATTTCGTTTATAAGTTAATGGATATTTTTCTTTTCTACTCTTTAATAAAGAGAGCCATTCATGATGATTTTCTTTACTTCCTTCTGTTTGAAGTAATACTTCTAACGCCCGCTTCGCACTCGCAACAATTGGAATTTCAGTCGGCACATTTTTTCCGATTTCCGCTGGATCAATATCTATATGTGCGACAAGCGCTTCTTTAGCAAAATATGCTAAATTCCCAGTAAGACGATCGTCAAATCTTGCTCCTATATTTATAAGTAGATCACATTCATATAACGTCATATTAGCCGTGTAAGAACCGTGCATTCCTCCCATCCCAAGAAATAATTTATCATCAGGCGGAAAACCACCAAGACCAAGTAATGTATGCACAACAGGAATTTGATATTTACGAGCAAAGCTTGTTAATTCTTTCGATGCCTTTGCATGTAATACACCTGCTCCAGCTAAAATTAACGGCTTTTTTGAAGTCGCAATCGCTTGTAATAATTTGTTTATTTGTAGTAGATTCGGTTCGTAATTAGGCTGGTATCCTGGTAAATCCATTTGTACATCACTACATCGCTCACCTTTCTCTACTACCATAT
>Ga0209025_1002646_pt1 | contig 18319 bp, 18 predicted proteins | sample AraplaMF_Col_mLB_FD_184256 | JGI IMG/M metagenome (GOLD analysis project Ga0209025, IMG submission 184256) | Arabidopsis root microbial communities from the University of North Carolina, USA - plate scrape MF_Col_mLB (SPAdes) (version 2) | ecosystem: Host-associated > Plants > Roots > Endosphere... | reverse complement strand
ACGATGCGCAGGTCAAGGACGCCTTCTGGGCCGAGATCCAGAACGCCGTGCTCGGCCGCAAGGACGCCAAGACGGCGCTGGCGGACGCCGAACGCGCCGTGACGCGCGTCATGCGCCGGTCCTGAGCGGGGAGCGGCGCCGGTTATGGCAATGGCTATGTCCGCCGCGCCCGAACGGCGGCGTACCTCCTTCCTGCGCAGGGCGGCGACGCGCCAGGCCATGCTGGTCTGGTGCTTCCTGGCGCCGTCGCTGCTGATCTTCCTGCTCTACCGCATCCTGCCGCTGGCCTGGAACATCCTGCTCTCCTTCCAGGCCTGGTCGCCGCTGAAGCCGGCGGTCTTCATCGGCCTCGAGAACTACGAGGAGATGCTGACCGACGAGGTGTTCTGGCAGTCGCTCTGGAACACTGTCTTCATCATCCTGTCGGCGCCGGTCGGGATCGCGATGGCGCTCGGCCTCGCGCTGCTGGTCAACTCCAACATCAGCGGCCGCAACATCTATCGCACGCTGATCTTCCTGTCCTATCCGCTGATGACGGTCGCGGTCGCGATCATCTGGCGCTGGATGTATGACGAGCGCGTCGGCCTCCTGAACTATATCGCGAGGCTGCTGCAGCTCACCGACACGCCGATCCCGTTCCTCAATTCGTTCTTCTGGGCGCTGCCCTCGGTCGTCGTCGCCAATATCTGGCAGATGCTCGGCTTCTACATGATCATCCTGCTGACCGGCTTGCAGAACATCCCGAGCTCGCTGTTCGAGGCCGCCGAGATCGACGGCGCCACTGCCAGCGACCGCTTCTGGCGCATCATCCTGCCGCTGCTACGCCCCTCGATCTTCCTGTGCTTCGTCATCGGCATGCTGAACTCGGTGACCAGCTTCGACCTGGTCTATGTCATGACCGGCGGCGGGCCGGGCCGCGCCACCGAGATCCTCGTCACCTACATCTACAAGCTCGGCTTCGTGCAGACGCGCTTCGACTATGCGGCTGCGGTGACGGTCGTGTTCTTCGTCTTCCTGATCACCGTCGCCTGGGCGGCGAACCGGCTCTCCGGCGGCAATGCCGGCGCGAGGGATATGGAATGATGCGCCGCTCTCCGACCTGGCCGATCCATCTGGCGCTGATCGCAGTCTGCTTCGTGATGCTGGTGCCCTTCTACTGGGTGCTGAAGACATCCGTCTCGGGCGAGAACATCTTCACCTTTCCGCCGAGCATCATCCCGCGCAACCCGCACCTCTTCTATTATGTCGATGTCTGGTACGCGATCCCGTTCGCCCGCTACTTCCTGAACAGCGTCATCGTCTCGGCCATCACCATCGCCGCCAATGTCGTCTTCAACGCGATGGCGGGCTATGCGTTGACCCGCGAGTTCCGGGGGAAGGGCTTCATCCTGATCCTGTTCCTGTCCTGCATGATGGTGCCGTTCCAGGCGACGATCATTCCGGCCTATCTGATCACCGGCCAGCTCGGCCTGCTGAACTCCTATGTCGGCCTGGCTCTGCCGCAGTTCTCGACGATCATCTGCATCTTCGTGTTCAAGGCGAGCTTCGATGCGATCCCGGGCTCGCTGATCGATGCGGCCAAGGTCGACGGCCTGCCGGAATGGCGCATCGTCTGGACGATCATGCTGCCGCTGGCGAAATCCGCCATGGCGACGAATGTGATCCTCTCCTTCATCTGGTCCTGGAACAACTTCCTCTGGCCGCTGATCATGACGCGGACGCCGGAGATGCAGACGCTGCCGCTCGGGCTGGCGCGCTTCCTGTCCTATCAGGAGGACACGACCGGGGCGCTCTACGCCTTCTGCATCATGGTGCTCGCCCCCGGCATCCTGCTCTTCCTGCTGGCGCAGAAGGAGTTCATCCAGGGCCTGACTTCCGGCGCGACGAAGGGTTAGGCGATGGAAGCTTACTCTGGCAGCCCACGAAGCGGTTGGAAGAAGTGGCTGCTCAACCGCTTCGTGCTCGTCCCGGCGGTCATCCTCGCGATCGCCGGCGCCTGGGATTTGTATGCCTCGACCCATGCTGACGGGCTGGTCGTCGGGCAGGTCCTCGATGCGCAGGGCAGGCCGGTCGAAGGTGCCGACGTCACGCTCTGGGTTTTCAGCTTCACCACCTTCGCCGAGAACCGCAGCGTGAAGACCGGGGCTGACGGCAGCTTCCGCATCACCGGCAACCCGTCGCACCATATCCAGCTCAGCGCGGTGAAGCCCGGCATCGGCTCGTCCCAACGTATCCCGATCCGGCTCTATTTCCGCTCGCAGAACACCACGCTCGCAGCCCCGCTCGTTCTCTCCGGCAGGGGGTGATTCACCCCGCGAACATCGGTTCCGGCAAGCCCTTCACGCCGAGGCCGTGGATGGCGAACAGGTTTCCCGCCTGTGGCGTGCGCGCCCGCTCCTCCTCGCTCAGCATCGAGGCGGCGCTGGTGACGTAGAGCACGTCGAGTCCGTCGCCGCCGAAGGTGCACATGGTCGGATGCTTGACCGGCATGTCGATCAGCCGGTCGAAGCGCCCTTTCGGATCGACCCTGGCGATCTTGCCGCCATGCACCAGCGCGCACCAGTAGAAGCCCTCGGCGTCGACCGTCGCGCCGTCGCAGCGGCCCTCGATCTCGCGGGTCGAGAAGAAGACGCGGCGATTGGAGATCGCGCCGGACTCGATGTCGAAATCATAGGCGAACACGGTCTCGGCCCGCGAATCCGCGAAATACATGGTGCTGTCGTCGGGCGAGAAGGCGATGCCGTTGGAAACGATGAAGCCCTGGTCCATGCGACGGGCGCTGAGATCGGGATCGAGGCGATAGAGCGCGCCGCTCGGCTCCTTGAGCGCGCCGTCGCGCGAGCCGCACCAGAACCGGCCGCGCCTGTCGCATTTGCCGTCATTGAGGACGTTGGCCGGCTTCTCGGGCTCAGGATCGACCAGCGGCGTCACCACGCCGCTCGCCAGATCGACCGCGGCAAAGCCGGTCTGCAGCGAGGCGATCAGCCCGCCGCCGTGCCGGATGGCGAAGGAGCCGACGATCGCCGGCATCGGCCAGGTGGCCAATCCCTCTGCCGGATGCCAGCGATGGATCGCCGGCCGCAGCGCATCGACGAAATAGAGTGCGCCTTCACCGCCATGCCAGCACGGCCCTTCACCGAGGGCGAAGGGGCCGGGCAGGACGGTCTCGATCTGCGGCTTCATCGCGTCACCAGGGCAAGGGCTGATCGTGATAGGTCTGGAAGATGCCGGTGTGGTGCCGCCCGGCGCGATGGATCACACCGCGCATGCCGGCAACGCTCTCTTCGACCGGCACGCGCCCGCCCGGTTCGGTCGCGGCCCAGCCCGGATGCAGGGCGATGACGCTGATATGGCGGGGCGCCAGGTCGATCGCGAGACCCTTGACCAGCATGTTCAGACCCGCCTTGCTTGACCGGTAGGCATAGGAACCGCCGCTCTGGTTCAGCGCTATCGAGCCCATGCGGCTGGAGACGAAGGCCATCATCTTCAGTTCGCTCGCCGCGACGTTCTCGACCAGCGTCTCGGTGAGCTTCATCGGGCCGAGCAGGTTGGTTTCGAGGATGCGCCGCCAATTGGCGTAGTCGGTCTCGCCGAAGGGCGGGTGCGGCCGGCCGATCCCGGCATTGTTGAGGAGGATGTCGACCGGGCGCCCGCCGAGCGAGGCGGCGAAGGCCGCGATGCCGGCATGGTCGGTCATGTCGAGTTTTTGGACCTCGACATCCCCGGCGATGGCGCGGGTCTCCAGCGCGGTCTCAGGCGAAAGGCAGGTCGCATAGACCTTGTGTCCCTCCGCCGCGTATTGCCTGGCGAATTCGACGCCGAGGCCGGTATCGCAGCCGGTGATGACGATCGTTGCCATGTGAGTCCGCTAGAGGCTGGAGGCGAGGGGAGTGGAGGCGCCGCCGGCGGCAGAGCTTTCGAGGCAGGCCATGACGAAGGCGAGGCCGGCAACGCCGTCCTCGATCGAGGGTGTCAGCCGGGCCATGTCAGTGGCGGGCCTGAGCCCGCGTCGCGTCAGGATGAGGTCGGCGAAGCCGCTGTAGAGATTGGCGATCGCCTCGATCAGGCCTTCGGGATGGCCAGGGCGCGACAGCCTGGTCGCATCGCGGGCCGCCGCAGAGAGGTCGGGCCGGCCGGCGCCGGTCACGATGATGTCGCCGTTGAGCCGGCCCAGTTGCAATTCATTAGGGGCGCCATGGCTCCAGGCGAGATAACCGGTCTCGCCAAAGACCCGGATGCTGAAGAGATTGGAGGCACCGGCGGCGGCGTTGCTGACCTCGATCCGGCCACGAGCGCCGCCTGCCTGCCGGAAGCGGATCTGTGCGACGTCGTGGACCTTGCGGCCGGGCACCAGCGTACCGACCTCGGCTGAGACACTCGCCATCGGTTCGCCGGTGACGAAGCCGACGAGATGGTGGGCGTGGGTGCCGATGTCGCCGAGGATGAGCGAGGGGCCGCTGATCTCCGGATTGAGTCGCCAGCGCGCCGCGCCCTCCGGCGTCGCCTCGACCAGCGTCGCATTGCCGCCGGCGAGGTAGTCGATCTGAATGAGACGCACTGCGCCGATCTCGCCGGCCAGGATGCGCGCGCGCATCTCGCGCAGCATCGGATAGCCGGAATAGGTGTGCGTCAGCGCGACGGCGACGCCGCTCTCGCGCGCCAGTGCGGCGAGCTCGCGGGCCTCGGTGAGGTCGTTGCACAGGGGCTTCTCGACCATGACGTCGAGCCCGGCCGCGAAGGCCGCCTTGCAATAGGGGGTGTGGCTGTCGTTCGGCGTGATGATGGCGAGGGCTTCGATGCCGTCCGCGCGCGCCTTCTCCCGCGCCAGCATCTCGTCGAGCGAGCCGTAGCAGCGCTCTTCGGCGAGGCCGATGGCGACCCCTTCGCGGCGCGAGCGTTCCGGCTTCGACGACATCATGCCGGCGACGAGGGTGAAGCGGCCATCGAGCGCGGCGGCCATGCGGTGCGCCGGGCCGATCATCGAGGGCGGGGCTCCACCGAGAATGCCGAGGCGGATCGGCCGCCCGAGGGCGGCCAGGACAGGATTGGCTTCGCTCATGGTTTCAGCCCCAGAATGCGGTCGAGCTCGTCAGGCGGCGCGGACCGGCGCATGCCGGCGTCGAAGTCGCGCTGCGTGGTGTGGATGATGTGGTCGGCGATGAAGCGTGCGCCCTCGCGGGCGCCGTCGAAGGCGTTCTTCAGGCAGCATTCCCATTCCAGCACGGCCCAACCATCATAGCCGTAGCGGGTGAGGCTGCTGAAGATGCCGGCGAAATCGATGTCGCCGTCGCCCGGGCTGCGGAAACGGCCGGGGCGGTCGACCCAGTCGCCATAGCCGCCATAGACGCCGCGATCAGGGCTCGGGCGGAATTCGGCGTCCTTGACGTGAAAGGCGGCGATACGGGTGTGCCAGCGGTCGATGAAACCGAGATAGTCGAGATGCTGCAGCCGGAGATGGCTGGGGTCGTAGAGCAGCCTGGCGTGGGGATGCTGGTCGACACGGTCGAGGAAGGCGGCGAAGGTCGCGCCGTCATGCAGGTCCTGCCCCGGATGCAGCTCGAAGCAGATGTCGACGCCTAGCTTGTCGGCGTAGTCGAGCAGCGGGCGCCAGCGGGCCGCCAGCGCGTCGAAGCCGCGCTCGGTCAGGCCGGGCGGGGCCGGCGGGTAGGGGTAGAAGAACGGCCAGAGCAAGCTGCCCGAGAAGGTCGCGAGCTTGCCGGTGCCGATGCGGGCCGCGAGCGCCATGGCACGCCGCAATTCCTGTTCGGCCCATTGCTGGCGCGCGGCCGGATCGCCGCGCAGCCCGGGGGGCGCGAACGCGTCCATGACGCCATCATAGGCCGGGTGCACCGCCAGCAACTGGCCGGCACGATGGGCTGCGATTTCGCTGACCACCAGGCCGTGGCGCTCGATGGTCCTACGCGAATTATCAATGTAACCGCTCTCTTCGAGGCGCTCCGTGTCGATGATGGCCTTGTCGTGAACCGGCACCTGCAGGGCCTTGAAGCCGTTCTCTGCCGCGAAGCTGGAAACGCCGTCGATATCCGAAAAGAACGGCGGCGGTCCGAGATATTGGGCGATGAACAAGCCCGGCCCGCGGATGGTCTTCAACGACGTCACGCCATCATGCCTCGCAATGATAGGCGATGATAGCGCTTACACATCCGGAGGCAACCGGCTTAGATGCTTGCCGGTCCATCGAGTGCGCGGTCATCTGATGCCCGATATCCGCTTACTGGAGACGAGATCATGGCCACAGCGTTCACCGGCATCCATGCGATCCTCTATGCGCTGTTCGATGCGCAGGAGCGGCTCGACCGGCAGGCGATGCGGCGGCAGGTCCAGCTCTGCCTTGAGCATGGCGCCCATGGTGTCGCCGCGCTCGGCCTGGCGACGGAGGTCTCCAAGCTGACCGTGCCGGAGCGGCGGACGGTGATGGAGTGGACCTCGGAGGATGTCGGGGGCGTAAAGCCGCTCGGCTTCACCATCTACGGCACCTCGGTCGGCGAGCAGATCGAGCTGGTCAGGGCGGCGGAAGCGGCGAAGGCCGACTGGGTCATCCTGCAGCCGCCGATGGTCGGCAGCTTCGCGGCGGGCGAGTACATCCGCTTCTTCGGCCGAGTCGCTGATGCGACGAGCCTGCCGGTCGCGATCCAGAACGCACCGGCCTATATGGGTCGCGGCCTGTCGGCGGAGGACATAAGCAGCCTCGTCGCGCAGCATTCCAACATCAGGCTGGTGAAGGGCGAGGGGCCGGCGACCGAGATCCGGCAATTGATCGAGACCACCGAGGGCCGTTTGCCGGTGATGAACGGGCGCGGCGGGCTCGAATTGATCGAGAACCTGCGTGCCGGCTGCGTCGGCATGATCCTGGCGCCCGAGATCATCGATTTCACGACGCGGGCCTATGACAGCTTCATCGCCGGCAATGAAGCCGAGGCCGAGCGCATCTATCGCGACATCCTGCCCGTCATCGTCTTCATGATGCAGTCGCTGGAGAGCCTGATCTGCTACGGCAAGCGCATCCTCGGGGCGCGAGCCGGCATCGCGATCCATGACCGCGCACCGGCCATGCGCCCGACGGCTTTCGGCGAGGAGCTGGTGCGCCAGCATGTCGCCAAGCTTGGGGTCTTCCAGGGGATGCCGGCTGCCGGTCGCGGTTGAACGCGGCCTTCCGTTCGCTCAATCGGCAGCGGCGTCCGGCGTGTCGCCGCCAACACCGGCCATGGCCTGCTCGAGCTCGGCGAGCAGGCTCTGCAACTGGCCGAGCTTGTCCTCGCCGAAGCGCTGGCTGATCTCGCGGTAGATCGCTTCGGAGACCGGGGTGACGTTGTCGATCAGGGCTGAGCCGGAGGGGCTGAGCGAGATCATCCAGCGGCGCAGATCGGCCGGATCGGGCTCGCGCTGGATCAGGCCGCGCTGGTCGAGATCGACGAGGATCCGCGACAGGCTGGGGCCGAGCAGGAAGGTCGATCGCGCCAGTTCCGCCACCTCCATCTGCGGCATGGTGCTGAGCGCGCGCAGGACGCGCCATTGCTGCTCGGTCACGCCGAATTCGCGTAGCGACTTGCGGAAATGCCGCATCACCGATTCACGCGCCCGCAGCAGCGACATCGGCAGCGATTTGGAGAAATGGCGCAGCCGCAGCCGGGTCGCGGCCGGGTTGGTGGCGCCTGTGGTCTTCGGATCGTCAGTCAAACTTGAAATCCAGCTGGAATCGCGGGCACCCTAACGTGCCCGGGCGTCAGCGCCAAACACGGCCAAGTGCGCTTGCGATTAGAAATTTAACATGTTATCTAATTCGGGCATTGGGAGGTGCGCTTGCCCCATATCGTCATCGAATATTCCGCCAATCTCGAGGGCGAGCTCGCTCCGATGCGGCTGGTCGAGGCGCTGCACACTGAGGCGCTCGAGACAGGCGTCTTCCCGCTGGCAGGCCTGCGGACCCGCGCCGAACGGCGCGAGCTCTACCTGATCGCCGATGGCGACCCCGACCACATCTTCATCGCGGTGACCGTGCGGATCGGGCAGGGGCGCGACGCCGCGACCCGCCTGCGCATCGCCGAAGTGCTGATGGCGGTGCTCGAACGCGAGACCGCCGAGATCTTCCCGCGCCGGGGCCTCGCGCTCAGCCTCGACGTCTCCGAGATCGACGGAACCGCGTCGCTGAAGACCAACAATCTGCACCAGCGCCTGAAAGCGAGGGCGAAGCCATGACCGCGACCGACACCAAGCTCACCGCCAACCTCGCTCGGGCGAGCCAGGCGATGGCGCGCTTCACGAGCGGGACCGTGCCGCATCTGATCGCCGGCGAGGCCGTGCTCTCGGCCTCTGGCGCGACCTTCGAGACGCTCGATCCGACCACCAATGAGCGCCAGGCCGTCGTCGCTGCCGGCGACGGGGCCGAGATCGACCGTGCCGCCACCGCGGCACGCAAGGCTTTCCCCGCCTGGAAGAACGCTTCGGGAGCCAGGCGCCGCGCCGTGCTGCACGCGATCGCCGATGCGATCGAGGCGCGGGCGGAGGAGATCGCTTTGGTCGAGAGCAGCGACAGCGGCCAGGCGATCCGCTTCATGGCGAAGGCGGCACTGCGCGGGGCGGAGAATTTCCGCTTCTATGCCGACCGCGCGCCGGAGGCCGGCAACGGCCTGTCGCTGCCGGATGAGGGCCATATCAACTACACGCTGCGCCAGCCGATCGGCCCGGTCGGGGTGATCACGCCCTGGAACACGCCGTTCATGCTCTCGACCTGGAAGATCGCGCCGGCGCTCGCCGCCGGCTGCACGGTCGTCCACAAGCCGGCGGAATGGTCGCCGCTTTCGGCCGTGCTGCTCGGCGAGATCATGGACGAGACCATCCGCAAGCACGGCTTCCCGGCCGGCGTGGTCAATGTCGTCCACGGCCTCGGCGAGAGCGCCGGCAAGGCGCTGACCGAGCATCCGGCGATCAAGGCGGTCGCCTTCGTCGGCGAGACCACGACCGGCCAGCACATCATGCGCCAGGGCGCGGAGACGCTGAAGCGCGTCCATTTCGAGCTCGGCGGCAAGAACCCGGTCATCGTCTTCGAGGATGCCGATCTCGATCGCGCCCTCGATGCCGTGCTGTTCATGATCTACTCGCTCAATGGCGAGCGCTGCACCTCGTCCTCGCGTGCGCTCGTCCAGCGTTCGATCTACGACGCCTTCTCCGCCAAAGTCGCCGAGCGGGTGAAACGCCTGTGCGTCGGTCATCCGCTCGACCCGGCGACCGAGATCGGGCCACTGATCCATCCCCGCCATGCACGGAAGGTGCTGTCCTATCCCGCTCTGGCGAAGGGAGAGGGTGCCCGCATCGCCTGCGGCGGCGGCCGCGCCCTGGACGGCGCCGGCAATTATGTCGAGCCGACGCTCTATCTCGACGCCGGCAACGGCATGCGGATCGCCCAGGAGGAGATCTTCGGGCCGGTCCTGACCATGATCCCGTTCGACGACGAGGCGGATGCGATCGCCATCGCCAACGACGTCCAGTACGGGCTCGCCGGCTATATCTGGACCCGCGATGTCGGCCGGGCCCATCGCGTCGCGCGCGATCTCGAAGCCGGGATGATCTGGGTCAATTCGGAGAATGTCCGCCATTTGCCGACGCCGTTTGGCGGCGTGAAGTCATCCGGCATCGGCCGCGATGGTGGCGACTATTCCTTCGACTTCTACATGGAGACGAAGAACGTCGCCGTGGCCTTCGATACCCACCAAATACCGCGGCTGGGGGTCTGACGTCGCGGCCGAAGAAGACAACAAGAACGATACCGAGGAGGAACCATGCCCGTCCCGTCCAGCGTCCTCAATCCGCCCTTCCATGTCGTGCGGCTGAACCATGTCGTGCTGACGGTGCGGGACCTTGCCGCTGCCAAGGCGTTCTGGGGCGACACGCTCGGCCTGCAGCTGACGCAGGAGACGCCGGAGCGGCTCTATTTCCGGGCAATGGAGGAGCGCGGCCATCACTGTATCGTGCTGGAGAAGGCGGCCGAACCCAGCGCCCGTCATCTCGGCTTCAAGGTCTTCTCGGAGGAGGATCTCGACAAGGCGCAGCACTTCTTCCGCGCCAAGGGCCTGAAGGCCGAGTTCGTCGAAGAGCCCTATCAGGGGCGGACCTTGCGCACCGTCGATCCGCTCGGCGTGCCCCTGGAATTCTACTTCCGCATGGACAAGCTGCCGTCGGTTCACCAGAAATATGCGCTCTACAAGGGCGTGAAACCCCTGCGCATCGACCATTTCAACTGCTTCTCGGACGATGTCGACGCTTCCGTGGCGTTCTACAACGAGATCGGCTTCCGGGTGACCGAGTACACCGAGAACGAGGACAGAAGCCGGCTCTGGGCCGCCTGGATGCATCGGAAGGGCGGCGTCCACGACATGGCCTTCACCCATGGCGTCGGGCCGCGCCTGCACCATGTCGCCTTCTGGGTGCCGACACCGCTCAACATCATCGACCTGCTCGATCTGATGGCGACCACCGGCTATGTCGGCAATATCGAGCGCGGCCCGGGCCGCCACGGCATCTCCAACGCCTTCTTCCTCTATGTCCGCGATCCCGACGGCCATCGCATCGAGATCTATTGCTCGGACTACCAGACGATCGATCCCGACCATGAGCCGATCCGCTGGGACCTGCGCGATCCGCAGCGCCAGACGCTGTGGGGTGCTCCGGCGCCGAAGAGCTGGTTCGAGGAAGGCACCGTCTTCGCGGGCACGCCGGTGCGCCAGCCGGCCTATTCCGCTTCTCCGATCATCGCCGCGTGAGGGGTGTCATGGATTCCGAGACGATCGACCGGCTTGCCGGCGAGCTCGATACCGCCGAGCGCAGCCGCCAACAGATCAGGGCCATCTCGGTCCGGCACCCGGAAGCGACGATCGCCGACGCCTATCGCATCCAGGCCGCCTGGATCGAGCGCAAGGTTGCGGCCGGGCGCGCCATCCTCGGCCACAAGATCGGGCTGACGTCCAAGGCGATGCAGGCCGCAGTCGGCATCGCCGAGCCCGATTCCGGCATCCTGTTCGACGACATGTTCTTCGCCGATGGTGGCGTCGTGCCGACCGAGCGCTTCATTGGCCTGCGCGTCGAGGCCGAGCTCGCCTTTCGCCTCGGGAAGCCGCTGGCGAAGCCGAACTGCAGCGTCTTCGACGTGCTCGACGCGACCGACTACATCTCGCCGGCGCTCGAAATCCTCGACACGCGCATCTTTCGGGTCGATCCCGAGACGCGAGCGACCCGGACGGTGGTCGACACCATCGCCGACAATGCGGCCAATGCCGGCATCGTCGTCGGCGGCCGCCCGTTCCGCCCCGGCGAGCACGATCTGCGCTGGATCGGCGCGATCTGCAGCAAGAACGGCGCGGTCGAGGAGACAGGGCTCGCCGCCGGCGTGCTCAACAATCCCGCCATGGGGGTCGCCTGGCTTGCCAGCCGCATGGCGAGCCAGGGGCGGACGCTGGAGGCCGGCCAGATCGTGCTCGCCGGCTCGTTCATCCGCCCGATCGAGGTCGGCAAGGGCGATACCATCGTCGCCGATTACGGCGCCTTCGGCTCCGTCTCCGTCCATTTCGCTTGAGGACTGCAGAGCTCCATGAAACTCGTCAGCTATGAGACCGGCGGGGAGCGATCCTTCGGCATCGCCCGGCAAGACGGCATCGTCGATCTCGGTAAAAGGCTCGGCGGGCGCTTCGCCTCGCTGGCGGCCCTGATCGCGGCGGAGGCGGTCGACACTGCCCGCGCGCATGCCGAGGCGGCGCCCGATCTCGCATTGTCGCAGGCACGCCTGCTCAAGCCGATCGACGCCTTCGGCAAATGCTTCTGCGTCGGCGTGAACTATCCGGCGCGGAACGACGAGTACAAGGACAGTTCCGAGCAGCCGAAATATCCGAGCCTGTTCGTCCGCTATCCCGAGAGTTTCACCGGGCCGGAGATGCCGCTGATCCGGCCGCGCGAAAGCGAGCAGCTGGACTATGAGGGCGAACTCGTCCTGGTGATCGGCCGCAGTGGCCGGCGCATCGCGCCCGAAAACTGGCGCGACCACGTCATGGGCTACACCATCGCCAATGAAGGCTCGCTGCGCGACTGGATCCGCCACGGCAAGTTCAACGTGACGCCGGGCAAGAACTGGCCGGACTCGGGCTCGCTCGGCCCCTGGATCGTCACGGCCGATGCGTTCGATCCGGAGCGGGCGCGATTGACGACGCGGGTCAATGGCGAGCTGCGGCAGGACGATACGATCGACCGGATGATCTTCCCGCTCGGGCGGATACTGTCCTACATCTCGACCTTCTGCACGCTGGAGCCGGGCGACATCGTCCTGACCGGCACGCCGGTCGGCTCCGGCGCGCGCTTCGATCCGCCGATCTATCTGCGGCCGGGCGATGTCGTCGAGGTCGAGATCGACGGGCTGGGGACCTTGCGGAACTCGATCGCCGACGAGCCGGCCTGAATCAGCACGCGCCCTAGATGGCTGCCGGCAACGGCAACTCCGTCGTCGTCTTGATCGATTTCAGCACCACGCCGGTCCGCAGGGAGGCGAGGCCGCCGGTGACGGCGATCAGGCGGTCGATGAAATCGCTGAGATGGGGCAGGTCGCGCGCTACGATCTTGAGGATCATGTCGGCGTCGCCGGTCTGCGCATGGCATTCCAGCACCTCCGGCGAGTCCAGCAGGAACTGCTGCAGCGCGGCGTTCTGCGAGGCGTCATGCGCCCGCAGGCTGAGGAGCGAATGGGCCATGACCTGCAGGCCGAGCGCTGCCGGGCTGAGCAGGCAGACGACCTTCTCGACATAGCCCTGCTTGCGTAGCCGCTCGATCCGCCGGGCGCACTGGCTCGGCGACAGGTGGACGCTCTCGGAGAGCTCGACATGGGCGGCGTCGCCCTTGCGCTGCAGCGCCGAGAGGAGCTTCACGTCGAAAGCGTCGAGCATAGGCGGCAATCTCCGCGATCCTCGGAGCATCGCGCTGCTTTCACGCATGGGATGCTTCGATCATGCGGGAAACTAGCATCGATGCCTGAAATGGTCATCACGAAAGCGCGGACATTGCACCGTTGCCGCGCTAGGGTTTGCGCAAATTGGGAGCGGAACATGTTCGAGAGCCTGAAGCCGAAGCCGGCAGACGCCATCCTTGCCCTGATCTCGGCCTTCAGGGCCGATGAGCGAAGCGGCAAGATCGACCTCGGCGTCGGCGTCTATCGCGATGAGCAGGGCCGCACGCCGGTGTTCGCGGCGGTGAAGCAGGCCGAACGCATCCTGCTCGAAGAGCAGCCGAGCAAGTCCTATCTCGGCATCGAGGGCGACCCGGTCTTCGTCGACTTGTTGCGGCCGATCGTCTTTGGCCAGCGCATCCCGCAGGACGACATCGTCGGCTTCCAGACGCCCGGCGGCAGCGGCGCGCTGCGGCTCGGCGCCGACCTGATCGCCGCGGCGCGGCCGCAGGCACAGATCTGGCTGGGATTGCCGAGCTGGCCCAACCATGCCCCGATCTTCCAGGCCGCGGGCCTGACGGTACGCGACTACGCCTTCGCCGACCTGACGTCGCAGACCCTTTCCTTCGAGGCGATGATGGCGGCGCTGTCTTCGGCGCAGGCGGGCGACGTCGTGCTGCTGCATGGCTGCTGCCACAACCCGACCGGGCTTGACCTCGATGCGGCGCAGTGGGAGGCGGTGACGGCGCTCTGCCTCGAGCGCGGCCTCGTGCCCTTCGTCGACCTCGCCTATCAGGGCCTGGGCGAGACGCTGGAGCTCGACGCCGCTGGGGCGCGGCGCATCGTCGAAGCCTGCCCCGAGGTGCTGGTCTCGTATTCCTGCGACAAGAATTTCGGGCTCTACCGCGAGCGGACCGGCGCACTCTACGTCAAGTCGCGGACGCCCGAGGCGGTCGCCAGCAACATGTCGGCGGCGGCGCGGGTGAGCTGGTCGATGCCGCCCGATCACGGCGCGGCCGTGGTGCGCGCGATCCTCGAAAACGAGACGCTGACCGCGAGCTGGCGCCGGGAACTCACCGGCATGGCCGAGCGCATCCATTCGGTCCGCTCGGCGCTCGCCGCTTTGCACCCAGCGCTCGCCGGCATCGCCCGGCAGCGCGGGCTGTTCTCGACGCTCAAGCTGACGCGCGAGCAGGCCGAGGCGCTGCGCTCCGAGCACGCCGTCTATCTCGTGCCGAGCGGGCGCATCAACCTCGCCGGCCTGCGCAGCGAGGATGCGCCGCGCTTCGTCGAGGCGTTGGTCGCCGTCGGCGTGCTCGCCCGCCTCTGACCGTCACAGCCAGCCAGGGACGCAGGATACCATGCTGAAATCCGTTCTTCCGCAGCAGATGACCGGCGGCGCCGCGATCGTCGAGGCGCTGATCGCCAACGGGGTCGACACCGTCTTCGGCCTGCCCGGCGCCCAGATGTACGCCTTCTTCGACGCGCTGAAGCAGCGCTCCGACGCGATCCGGACCTTCGGTGCGCGGCATGAGCAGGCCTGCGGCTACATGGCCTTCGGCTATGCCCGCTCGACCGGGCGGCCGGGTGTCTATTCGGTGGTGCCGGGGCCGGGCATGCTCAACACCACCGCGGCGCTTTCGACCGCGCTCGGCTGCAATGCGCCGGTGCTCTGCGTCACCGGCCAGGTGCCCTCCGCCTTCATCGGGCGCGGCCGCGGCCATCTCCACGAATTGCCGGACCAGCTGGCGACCCTGCGCACCGTGACGAAATGGGCCGAGCGCATCGAGCGGGTCGAGGATACCGGCGAGATCCTCGCCGAAGCGTTCCGGCAGATGTTGAGCGGACGGCCCGGGCCGGTCGCGGTCGAGATGGCCTGGGACGTGATGGCCGGGACGGGCAGGACGCCCGAGTATTTTCCCGAGGCGAGGCAGGATGCGGCGCCGACCGCGGACCAGGCCGCGATCGAGGCCGCAGCCAAGGCTCTGCTTTCGGCCCGTTCACCGCTGATCATGCTTGGCACCGGCGCGCAGGATGCCGGCAACGAGATCGTCGCGCTGGCCGAGGCGGTTGGTGCTCCCGTCGCAGCCTTCCGTGGCGGGCGCGGGGCGGTGCCGGAGGACCACCCCTTCAGCATCTCCTCCTATGCCGCGGCAAAGCGCTGGGCGAAGACGGATCTGTTGCTCGGCATCGGCTCGCGGCTGGAAGCGCCCTATATGCGCTGGGCCAATCCGATGAGCTATGTGCAGGAGCCGGGCGAGGCGCGCCAGCTCATCCGCATCGACATCGACCCCGCCGAGATGGAGCGGCTGGTGCCGAATATCGGTATCGTCGCCGATGCGAAGCCGGCGGTCTCGGCGCTGCTCGATGCGGTGCGTCGTCTCAATGGCAATGTCGCGGTGGCGGAGCGGAAGGCTGAGCTGCAGCAACTACGCGCCGCGGCCCGGGCCGAGACCGAGCAGGTTCAGCCGCAGCTCTCCTATCTCGATGCGATCCGCGAGGTGCTGCCGCGCGACGGCTTCTTCGTCGGCGAGCTCTGCCAGGTCGGCTTCACCTCCTATTTCGGCTTCCCTGTCTACGAGCCGCGGACCTATGTCAGCGAAGGCTATCAGGGCACGCTCGGCTTCGGCTTCCCGACCGCGCTCGGCGTCAAGGTCGCTCATCCCGAGCGGGCCGTGGTCTCGATCACCGGCGATGGCGGCTTCATGTTCGCCGTGCAGGAGTTGGCGACCGCGGTGCAGGAGCGGATCGGGCTCGTCACGATCCTGTTCGACAACAACGCCTACGGCAACGTGCTGCGCGACCAGACCAACAGCTTCGGCGGCCGCGAGATCGGCTCGGCGCTGGTCAATCCCGACTTCGTCCGGCTGGCGGAAAGCTTCGGCGTCAGGGCGTACAAGGTCGCTTCGCCGGCAGCGCTGCGCCCGGCCTTGTCCGAGGCGATCGCCTCGAACGCGCCGACCCTGATCGCCGTCGAGGTCGAGCGCGGCTCGGAAGCCTCGCCCTGGCCGTTCATCCATCCGAAGTTCGACTGAACGGCGGCTAGTCCCCTTTTTCATCGGTGAGCCCGGATGCCGTCGCCCGCGCGACGGCAATCGCGGAGGCGCGCCGCAACAACTGCCTGACATGGGAGAGATGTGATGAATGCTCCAGTTGACGCCGCGACGATCGGCAAGGCGATCGAGACCGATCTCTTCATCGACGGAGCTTTCCGGCCGGCGGCGGGCGACGAGCGCTTCGACGTCGTCAACCCGACAACGGGCAAGCTCATCGCCAGGGTTGCGGCTGCGAACGAGGCGGATGTCGCCGCCGCAGTCGAGGCCGCCCATCGCCAGTTCGACGGCGGGCCGTGGTCGCGGTTGAGCGGCGCCGAGCGCGGGCGGCTCCTCCATCGGCTGGCCGATCTGATCGAGCGGGATGCGGCTCTGATCGCCGCAATGGAATCGCTCGACAATGGCAAGCCCTTCGGCATGGCATTCCATGCCGACTTGCCGAACCTGATCGACACCTTCCGCTATTTCGCCGGCTGGGCCGACAAGCTCGAGGGGCGCACCATTCCGACGGCGGGCGCGTTCGGCCGGCCGACCTTCTCCTATACGATCCGTGAGCCGCTCGGCGTCATCGGCGCGATCGCCGCCTACAACGCCCCGAGCATGTATGTCGGCTGGAAGGCCGCGGCGGCGCTGGCGGCGGGCAATACCGTCGTGCTCAAGCCCGGCGACGAGGCGCCGCTGACCTCGCTCTATATCGCGAGGCTGGTGCAGGAGGCCGGCTTTCCCGCCGGCGTCTTCAACATCGTCACCGGCCTCGGACCGGTCGCTGGTACTGCGCTGGTGCGCCATCCGCTCGTAGCGAAGCTGAGCTATACCGGCAGCGGCAGCGTCGGGCGCATCCTCGCCCGGGAGGCGGCGGAATTGCTGAAGCCGATCACCCTGGAGCTCGGCGGCAAGGCGCCGATGATCGTGCTGGCCGATGCCGATCCGGCCGCGACCCTTCCGGTGCTGGCGATGGGGCTGCTCGCCAATCAGGGCCAGATCTGCGCCGCCGGCACGCGCATCCTCGTCCATCGCTCGCGGCTCGGCGAGATCGCCGATGGCCTCAAGGCGATCATGCAGGCGCAGGTCCTGGGCGATCCGCTCGACCCGGCGACGACGATGGGGCCGCTGACCACGGCGCGCTCGGTCGAGCGCGTGCTGCGCTATGTCGAGGCCGGCAGGAGCGAGGGCGCGACGCTGCTCAGCGGCGGACATCGCCTCGACCGGAACGGCTTCTTCGTCGAGCCGACGCTCTTCCTCGGCAACAACCAGCAGAGCATCGCCCGCGAGGAGATCTTCGGGCCGGTCGGCACCCTGATCCCGTTCGACAGCGAGGACGAGGCGGTCGCGCTCGCCAACGACAATCGCTACGGGCTGAATGCCGGCATCTTCACGCGCGACCTTGCCGCGACGCATCTGCTGGCGCGGCGGCTGCGGACCGGCGCGATCTGGGTCAACGGCTTCGGCCTGATCGATGCGCGCCTGCCCTGGGGCGGCGTCAAGGAGTCAGGTTATGGCCGCGAGAACGGCCGCAACGGGCTCGACGACGTGACCCATGAGAAGGTGGTCACCGCGCTGCTGTGAGCGTGGCTCTTCGCTGCCCCCGGCTCAATCGAGCGGCGGCGGCAGCACCTTGCCGGGGTTCATGATGTTGTCGGGGTCGAGGCTCGCCTTCAGCGTGCGCATGACCTCGACGGCGGCGTCGCCATGCTCCTTGCGCAGGAATTTCGCCTTGCCGTAGCCGACGCCGTGCTCGCCGGTGCAGGTGCCGCCGAGCTCGATGGCGCGGTTGACCAGCAGGCCGTTCAGCCGCTCGGCCTCGCGGATCTCCTCGGGCGAATCCATCCTGATCAGGAAGCCCATATGGAAATTGCCGTCGCCGACATGGCCGAGCGCCGTGACGGGGAAGGGCGCATCCTTGGCGTGCTCCTTGATCTCGGTGATGCAGGCGGCGAGCTGCGAGATCGGCACGCAGGTGTCGGTGCCCCAGCTGCTGGCGCCGGGGCGCAGGGCGAGCAGCGCGTAATGCATATTGTGCCGGGCCTGCCAGAGCTTGTTGCGCTCCTCGGCACTGGTCGCGAAGCGCCAGCCTTCGCCGCCATGGCCCTCGGCGAGCATCTGCACGGTCTCGGCCTGCGAGACCACCGCCGCTTCCGTGCCGTGGAATTCGAGGAAGAGCGCGACCGTCTCGGGATAGCTCAGATTGTTGTGGCGGTTGATGGCGCGCATGCAGGTCTCGTCGAGCAATTCGACGCGGGCGACCTGGATCCCGCACTGGATCGTCTCGATGGCGCAATTGACGGCGCTGGCGATGTCCGGGAAGGAGCAGACCGCGACCGAGCTC
>Ga0209025_1002642_pt1 | contig 18347 bp, 16 predicted proteins | sample AraplaMF_Col_mLB_FD_184256 | JGI IMG/M metagenome (GOLD analysis project Ga0209025, IMG submission 184256) | Arabidopsis root microbial communities from the University of North Carolina, USA - plate scrape MF_Col_mLB (SPAdes) (version 2) | ecosystem: Host-associated > Plants > Roots > Endosphere... | reverse complement strand
GAGAAATTTATCAATTTCGGCAACACTTCCTTTCTTCTAAATTCATAGACATCTCTGTGTCTCCTTTAGAATACTTATAAGCGTTGCAACCTCTATCTCACGTTTTAGGCGAGAGTGTTTGATTTATAAAGTTGTTGGTAACATTTGTTTTATAATAATTTAAATTTTTCAGGGAATCAAGTGTTTTATATATTTTTTAAAAATTCCATCTTTTTTGGGGGTTAGTTTGTGAAAAGTGTAGCAAAATAAATTCATAGCATGTACATTAAATTTATAGTGCATAGGAGGTGGAAGAATGAAGGGGAAAAAGCCTATTTATGTTTCAGCAGAAATGAACACAACAATGGAAAAATTATGGGGATATACACAGGAACCAGATATACACACAGAATGGGATGCTCGCTTTACTGAAATTTCGTATTTAGAGAAAAAAGAAGGAGAACCGCAGAAGTTTTTATATAAAACTAAAATTGGATTTGGACTTGAAATAGCTGGTGAAGGGGAATCGATAGGAGAAATAAGAAAAGAAACGGGTGAACGGATTTCTTCTTTAAAATTTTGGACAGATAATAAATTATCACTTATTCAAATGGGGCGTGGTTATTGGAAGTATACACCGCGTAAAGAACATATTTATTTTGAGACGCAATATGATTATGATACAAGGTTTGGTCGTATAGGAAATATGATAGATTCATATGTTTTTCGACCCTTATTAGGTTGGGCGACAGCATGGAGTTTTGATGCTTTAAAATTATGGTTAGAAAAGGGACTTCATCCTAAGTTGCTAATTAGAAGAACAATGACGTATTGGCTCGTTTGCTTTCTATTTGCCTTCGTATGGTTATATCAAGGGATTGTACCAAAATTGATGTTTACTCATTCAGAAGAAGTAAAGATGCTTTCTGCACTAATCGGATCGAATGAAAGTAGTATTTTTATACTTAAAATAGTTGGATTTTTAGAAATAATATGGGGTGTTATGTGGCTATTGCCACTTCAAAAGCGAAAACTATTTATATTGCATATTATATTGTTGATAGTTTTAACATTAGCGGCAGGATCGACGAATATCGCTAGTTTTACGCAACCATTTAATCCAATTACATTAAACCTTCTTTTAATAGGGTTATCGATTGTCGGTTATATGAATTGCACTAATTTGCCAAGCGCAAAAAATTGCAAGAGGAAGAGAAAGGGATAAATGTATGGTTAATATTTATGAGAGATTATTAGGAGATACCTATAAAAATCTTCATCCAAAATTACAGAAGCGATATGCGATTACAGAAGAGAATAGTTTTACAGGAGAAGGGGAAATGGATGAAATTTACGGTGGCTCTTTTTTCGTTAAATTAATTTTGAAAATTGCATCGAAGTTTCGAATGTTTTTCTCTGAGCGAGGAAAGAAGGTGCCATTTACGATACATAATACCGCTGAGCGAGATGAACAGGGGAAAGAATTTGTACGGTGGAATCGTACTTTTTATTTTCATAATAAGAAAAGATATTTTAACGCTGTTATGCAGCTGGATGAAGAGAATAATGAAATTGTAGATTATTTTGGTGAGCCACATTTACTCGTTTCTACATTGAATTTTTATATTGATGAAAAGGGCGGGATGCATATTTCTTCAAAGAAACAATGGTTTTTTATGTTTGGAAGAAAAATACCGTTACCTAGATTTTTATACGGAGAGGCGAAAATTGTAGAAAGTTATGATGAAACACTACAATGCTTTCGAATTCATGTACAAGTACGAAATCCGTTAATTGGCTCACTATTTTCCTATAAGGGGACATTTGTGGAAAGGAAATATACGAGATGAAAAATATACTATTTGGGCTTGCTTGTTATATTATATTTCTAATTTACGAGTGGTCGAATGTAAATCCTGTTGAAGCAATTATATTGTTATCTATTTTGTTATTTATACCGATGTCTTTTTGTATTATTGACAAGAAAAAAAGAAATGGATCGTATGTATTATTTTATAAATTTGTAGCGTTTTTATATCCAATCGCAGCAATCAGTGCAATGCTAGCTTTCATAACAAATCACTATTTCTTTGCGCTAATTTGGTTTGCATATACTGCAGTCGTTGCGTTATTTGGTGTAAGTAGATTGCTAGAAAGAGGATTGAAACCGTTAGAGGAGACAGCTATCGATAGTGCGTTTATGTATTTGTTTTTAGGTGGTTTCTGGTTTTTTGCTTCTGTAGCAAAGCTTTCCATTATGCACTTTAGTTCCGACATTGTTTTGCTTACAGCTGCACACTTTCATTATTCGGCATTTCTATTGCCGTTATCAGCTGGTTTAATTGGGAGGAAAAGAGAAAAGAGAAGTAAAGTATATGATGCTATTATTTTTATCATCGTCATTTCTCCAATGACGGTTGCAATAGGAATTACGTATTCGAGGACGTTTGAATTCTTTGCAGTATTCATATATTTATGTGCCATTTATGGATATGGGATTTACGTATGGAAAACGAAATTCAATGCTATAAGTGCAAAGGTACTTTTAGTTCTTTCTTCTAGTACACTTATGGTAACAATAATGTTTTCACTCATATATTCATACGGAAATTTCAAACAAGTAATGACGATTACAATTGCACAAATGGTCTGGATTCACGGAGTGGTAAATGGAATTGGAGTAGCGTTACCAGCATTTGTTGGCTGGATGATTGAAAAGAGTACTCCGAATTATAAATATTACGGGAAACCAATGAGCAGGTTAAGAGGAACTGCGACAGTTGGTGAAGCATTTTTACATAACAGAAATTTAATAGATAGCAAGGAATACAAAGGTTTAGTTGATAAAATGAATGATTTTCATAGTGAGGCATTTGACGCGATGAAGATTCCTTTAAGTATTATTCGTTTTTATGAAAATACAAAAGAGTATCAGTTACAATCGCATATTAAATGGACTCGTTGGTTCCACCCGGTTGCATTTTGTTATGCAAAAATGAGTAAGCGTGTAGGACAAATACATTTAGGAATGGGCGGCAAGTGGGAAACGATGCATGGCTCTATCATGGGGATAATAGATGAGAAGGATGGAAGAGAGAATGTAAGGGCTTGGCTAAGAAAAAATGAAGCGGGAGAATCTATTTTTGTAGCTCTTTACTCAAAACATACACATAAGAATGAGACGTATATGAATATTGGATTACCTTTACCATATTCGAATATGACGGGAGTTTTGAAATTATGTAATAAGAGTAATGATTTAATCATTACTAGTAAGCTGAGAAGAAATGGTAAGGGAGATGAAGGGATATACTTACATACTCGCTTCTTTACAATACGCTTACCATTAGCAGAGACTTTTATGATTAAAGAGGGCAAGGATCAAATATTAACAGCTAACCATCGAATGTGGATATTCGGAGTTAAGTTTTTAGAAATTGATTATGAGATTAAGAAAATAGAAGAGAAGTAAGAAAAGCTTGGAGAGATTCCAAGCTTTTTTATGTATGCGTAATTGTCATAGCAACTTGTTTATCTAAGTCTTGGTCCCAAACACGTTGAATTTCAAACGTACTTTTTTCAAAAAATAATGGGAATCTTTCTTTAAACCAATCTTGCATAGGAAGATTTAGTGCTGTATCGATTGGTACCCATAATAATTCGCCTTCAGGAGGATTCAAAAGGAGTTCACCTTCAAATGAATCTGTCCAATAATTAAATACCATATATCGAACATTTTCTTTCGGATTTACGTATTCATCTAATCCCTTAAAAGTTAAATTTGAAACAAGTAATCCAGTTTCTTCTTTTACTTCTCGTTTAGCGGCTTGAACGATACTTTCTGGGAAATCTACTTTACCACCAGGAGCGATGTAACCAGGGAAGCCTAGATGATCGGGGCGCTGTATTAGCAATACTTCATTATTCCACTGAATCATACACATTGTATAAATGCGGTGTTCTATATCTTTCCAATTCTTGCTCATACGAATCTCTCCTCTTATAAAACCTTATAGTTTTTAACTATAGTTATATATGACAAAAAATACAATAATAATACAAAATTATACAAATCACAATTGACTATTACTAATTTTCAGAACTATAATTAGTCTGTTATATAAAAACATTGTACTTGAGAGGGGAATATATTCTATGAAAAATAGAATAATCGCAGCAGGAATAATCGCAGCTAGTATATTATCTTATTCATCTAGTAGTTTCGCACAAATAAAAACGTTTCCAGATGTCCAAGCAGGGCACTGGGCAGAAGATTCTATTAACTACTTAGCAGAAAAAGGCGCAGTTACAGGTAACGAGAAAGGAATGTTCGAGCCTGGAAAAGAGATCACTCGTGCAGAAGCAGCTACAATGATGGCTAAAATCTTAAACTTACCATTCGATAAAGATGCTAAACCATCTTTCGTTGACTCTCAAAACGGATGGTATACCCCATACATCGCAGCTGTAGAAAAAGCTGGTGTTGTTAAAGGGAAAGGGCCAGGTGTATTTGATCCAACTGGGAAAATTGACCGGGTTTCAATGGCCTCTCTTATTGTAGAAGCTTACAGATTAGATTCTAAAGTAAATGGTACTCCAGCAACTAAATTCAGTGATTTAGAAAAAAGCTGGGGTAAAGCAAAAGCTAACATCCTAGTTGAATTAGGGATTTCTGTTGGTACTGGTGATAAATGGGAGCCTGAAAAAATTCTAACTAAAGCAGAGGCAGCTCAATTTATTAAAAAGGCAGATTCTCTTAAAATAGGTAACCCTTTAGTAGAAAAGGTAGTTATTATTGATCCTGGTCATGGAGGATTTGATCCAGGGAATCCAGGACAAGGTGTAGAGGAAAGTAAAATTGTATTTGATATATCTTTAAGATTACAGCAATTGTTAGAAAAAAATACACCTTTAAAAGCTTTGTTAACACGTGAAGAGAACGGAAATCCAGGAAGTAACAAGAATGAGTCTCTTGTGAATCGAGTGAAATTTGGTCAAGAGAACAATGCAGATATATTTGTAAGCATTCATGCAAACTCTTCTGAAAATCATGATGGTCATGGAACGGAAACATATTATTATAAAAAATCCAAGCGTGGAGAAGAGACACAGATTGAAAAGGATAGCGAAGTATTAGCGAAAAAAATTCAAAAGCGAGTAGTAGAGGCACTACATACAAGAGATAGAGATATAAAAGATGATCATTCATTTTATGTAGTAAATAAAAATACAGTACCAGCAGTTTTAACAGAGCTTGCCTTTATTGATAATAATATAGATAATGGCAAATTAGCTACTGAATCAGGAAGACAAATTGCTGCAGAGGCAGTTTATGCTGGTATTTTAGATTATTATGAGTGGAAAGGTTTCAATGTTTCAAAGTATCGTTTAGCTAAATAAAAAACATCGTTTGTTAAGCCCATCGTCTATATAGAGATGGGCTTTTTATATGTGTTTATATAATTTTGTATCGAAATAAAAAGATATATCGTATTATGCTGATTATAAATAAAATAATGGTAGATTAGTTTATTTTTATCACGTATACTTTTACTGTTGACTAATTAAATTAAGAGTTTGTTAGTTTAATAGGGAAAATTTTATTATAAAGGGAGGCAAGTTAACACGGGACAAGCATATACATAACGTGTTAAAAAATATGAAAAAAATTATTTCTAATGTGTTAGCAGTGACAGTCGCACTTCAAGTAGTGATGGCTCCAGCCACTTCATTTGCAGCTGAAAAGGAATTTCCAGACGTTCCGAAAGGTCATTGGTCATATAAGGCAATTACTAATTTAACGTCAAAAGAAATTATTGCAGGATATGATAATGGTAAGTTTGGATTTGGGGATATTGTAAATCGTGAGCAAGTAGCCGCATTAATATATCGTGCATTAAAGCCAGAAGCGAAAAGCGAGTATAAAAATCCATACTCTGATATTAGCGAAGGGACAACAATGTTCCGAAAAGAAATTTTAGCTTTAACAGATATGGGGATTTTCGTAGGTGACGGTAAAGGAACATTTAGACCGAAAGAATCTTTAACTCGTGCTGAAATGGCTGTAATTTTACAGAAAGCTTTTAAACTAAAAGTAAAAGCTAATCATACATTTAATGATGTTCCGAAAAATCATTGGGCAAATGATGCGATTAGTGCATTAGAGTCTAACGGCGTTGCTGCAGGTAATGGTGCAGGTGCATTTAATCCAACTAGTGTCTTAACACGTGAAGAATATGCGCAATTTTTATATAATGCCATGGCATCATATATCGATTTAGATGTAACATTACCTTCTAATGTAACACCTCAAGAGATTGATAATTATATTAAAAGATATCATCCCGATAGTCCGCTTGTTGGAGTTGGACAAGACTTTATTAAAGCGCAAAACGAGTATGGCGTGAACTCTTTATATTTAGCAGCACATGCAATCTTAGAGTCTGGATACGGGAAATCAGAAATTGCATATCGTAAACATAATTTATTTGGACTACGAGCGTATGATTGGGACCCATTCGCACATGCAAAATACTTACCATCTTATGGATTAAGTATTTCATACAATGCTGATTATGTGAGAAAGAATTACTTAGAACAAGGTGCTAAGTATTTCAACGGTTACACATTACCTGCGATGAATGTAATGTATTCAACTGACAAAGAATGGGCTGGCAAAATCGCCAATATTATGGAGCGTATTAAGCCTTTCAATAACAAAGATTATCAAAATGTAAACCGATTGCCGAAAAACCCTAATACATTAAATGTAGAGGCATTAGGTGAAGCAATTCCATATAAAGATTATGCGAAAGATGCGAAAGCTACTGTTCAATCAGTAGGATCTTACTATCAAGTTCCATTCCCGTTTAACAATCCAATTAAGAGTGTACCAAATGTTACACAAAATGAAGTTGGAAAATTAGAGAATGGTAAAAAAGTAAATGTATATCGTGAAGATCCAAATGGCTGGGTAGAATTCTCATTTGAAAATGCTCAAGAAAAGTATTGGACATTGAAGAAGAACTTAAAATTATAAATAAAAAAGGTGTTTTCATATATGAAAACACCTTTTTTATTTGTATTCAACACGTAATATTTGTTGATTCATTATGATTTTCTTTTTATATTTTTACCGATGATTAACAGTTTCGTATATAATTAAAAGTATTGAAGTTTGAATTTTCTGTGTTTAACCCTAGATATTAACTTGATTTGAAAGGAGGAGAGAGATATGCAAGGAGAAATACCGACAGAGAAGAATTTAGGTTATGTCGGTAAATTGTTATTGCCAGTTAAAGTGTCACCACACTTTAAGTTTTTATGGCTTGGGCAATTACTTTCGACTTTAGGTAGTTCGGTAACGATGGTTATTCTGCCAGTCGTTGTATATTCATTAACTGGTTCAACAGTTGTAATGGGAATGACTATGGCAATGTACATGCTTCCTAATATTCTTGCGTTACCGTTTGCTGGATTAGTCGTGGATCGAATTGACCGGGTGAAATTGATGTTATTTACAGATATAATCCGCTGCATATTAATGATGTTATTCGCAACACTTATATTTATGGACGTTTTAACAATTCCACTTTTATATGTACTGGTTGCGTTATATGGACTTATGGAAGGTATATTTCAGCCGGCGTATTCAGCTGTAAGAGCAAAAGTATTTGTACCGGAAATTCGAAATGCAGCTAATGCATTAACGCAAATGAGTAATCAAGGTATACGACTAATTGGACCGGCTCTTGGAGGATTAATCGTTTCAGTTGCATCTGCTGGAATAGGATTTGGACTGGATGCAGTAACGTATTTGCTATCATTTTTATGTTTATTATTTTTAAGAGAAATAAAGTTTAATAAAGTACAGAAATTTGAAAGAAATAAAGTCAATTACAAAAAAGATTTTATGGAAGGGATTCTTGTTCTAAAAAGTCATCCGTGGCTATGGATTACAATTTTAGTCTTTTCTTTCATAAATATTTGTTATGCAGGAATTATCGTTGTATTAATTCCATGGTTGTTTAATGTTCATCATCATTTTGAAGCTTACGTATATGGATTGGGTATGGCTTCTTCTGGTGCTGGAGCTGTAATTGCAGCACTAATTTTTGGTGGGAGGCAGCAGTGGCGGAAGAGGGGATTACTAGCATATGGTGGTGTGTTAATAAGTGGAATAGCACTATTAATTATGCCTTTCGTTTCTTGGGCACCTGCTTTAATAGCTTTAATGGCAATGGAAGGATTCGGTATGATGATATTTGGGCTCATTTGGGAAACAAGTTTACAAGAGCTTGTACCAGAAGAAGCTTTTGGAAGAGTGGCAAGCCTTGATATGTTAGGTTCATTTGCTTTATTACCATTAGGGTATGTGGTTGTAGGCTGGTTAGCTACTGTAATAGGTGGAAAGATAACAATTATAATGCTAGCTATTTTAGTACTCATAACAATTGGAATGGCATTGTCTGTACCAAATATTCGGCGGTTCGATTGATTATGTAGGCTAAAAGGGGGATATGGTATATGACTATAGAAAACCTACATGATTTAGTAATAGGTGAGTTAGGTTGTAAATATGTTTTGGGAGAAAAGGTATTTGCAGCAAAGAATTTTACGGTGTATATTGCGACTCCTATAGAAAGTAAAATGGCATATAATCGATTCATCTTAATTAAGCATTTGTCTAATGAAGGGCCTTCTGTACATGTTTGGGACAAAAAAGTTTGTGTAGACGCTACAAAAATACATATTGCAAGAGAATTGACAGAAGCAATTCAATCGGGTTTTGTAAATAAAGAGTAAGCCCTAATCAAATTAGGGCTTACTCTTCATTAAACACAAATGTTTGTTTCATTTTTTTACTCTCATTTACTGGATGGCCGTTGTAAGAGAATTTTTTTTCTTCCCAAGTAATGACGACTTTAAAATTATGGCTATTAAAGTCTAATGGGAATACCATGTAGTCAAAGCTTGTATGACTTTTTGAAACGTTGTTATTTGATGTATTAGGATTAAAAGTAGCTTTAGATGTAGGTGTGTTATCAAGTATTTCCACTGATACATTTGAGACATCATTACCGATGTTTTTTACGAATAAACTATACGTATCATATACACCGTGTTTTGGCTGTACTGCTTGCTTGTTTGAGTTATGAGATTTGTCAATTTCGATATACCACTGTTTAGACTTTGACGCAATTGGTAGTGATTGAAATGTGTATGCACTAGCTTGTATTGGTAGTGCTAAACAGATTAGTGCAAAGAGGGAAAATATTTTTCGTTTCATCTTTATAGAGCTCCCATTCTTTAATGGATTTATTGGTTATTATCTTCTCTTTGGGAAAAAATATACCATATAATGTAAGGTGGCATTGTAAATAAGAGAGGCTGTTTTTTATCTTATAAAAAGAATATACTAAAAATTCCGTATAAATCATTTATTTAATATAGTTAAATATGCTAGAATAAATTGAAAGCGATTTCTTATATAGAAATCAGAAAATGCTTTCTGAAGGGGAGGGGATAGACGTGATTACATTTTTAGTATCAATCGTCGTATTGATAATCGGTTATTTTACATATGGAAAGTTTATTGAAAAGATATTTGGAGTAAATTATTCAAGAAAGACACCAGCTTATGTGAATCAAGATGGGATAGATTATGTACCTATGGATAGGCGAAAGAATTCTATGATTCAATTACTTAATATTGCAGGTACTGGTCCTATATTCGGACCAATATTAGGTGCTTTATATGGTCCAGTTGCATTTGTTTGGATCGTTATCGGAGCGATTTTTGCAGGGGCTGTTCATGATTATCTTACAGGGATGATTTCTATTCGAAATAAAGGGGCGCATATTCCTGAATTAGCAGGGAAATTTTTAGGAAATGCAATGAGACATATTGTAAATATCTTTTCACTTTTACTTTTAGTATTAGTAGGAACTGTGTTTATAACAACACCAGCATCATTACTTGATATCGTATTGCAAGGGAAAGTATCAATAACTATTATTTTATCTGTAATTTTCATATATTATATTTTATCGACTATCTTACCGATTGATAAAATTATTGGTAAAATTTATCCGGTATTAGGTGCATTATTGCTAATAAGTGCTATTGGCATAGGGGGAATGATGATAATAAAAGGCTCTCCGATTCCAGAGCTAACGTTTGAAAATATGCATCCAGACAATGCACCTATTTTCCCATTATTAATGTTGACGATTACGTGTGGTGCCTTATCAGGATTCCACGCAACACAATCACCAATTATTTCACGTACACTTCAAACGGAGAAACATGGCCGTTATGTATTTTTCGGTATGATGATTGCAGAAGCGATAATTGCAATGATCTGGGCAGCTGCGGCAATGAGTATTTTCTCTTACGGTGAATTAAATGAGCTAATTAAATCGGGTACACCAGCTGCGGTTGTAAGTGAAATCTCGAAGACGATGTTAGGTGCTGTGGGTGGCACAATAGCTGTTCTTGGTGTCATTGTATTACCAATTACATCTGGAGACACAGCATTCCGTGCGGCACGTTCTATTATTGCGGATTACTTCCATTTCAATCAAACAAAATTAAAAAATCGCTTAATTATTGCGATTCCATTATTTGTTATTGCATATGGTTTAACGAAAATTGACTTTACACTACTATGGAGATATTTCTCTTGGGCTAACCAATCGACTGCAGCCATTGCGTTATGGATTGGAACGATGTATTTATTTATAAAAGGAAAACAGTATATCGTTTCTTTAATTCCAGCGATATTTATGACGCTCATGACAGTTGTTTATATTTTAAATGCGAAAATTGGTTTTAATATTCCGCTAAATACATCGTATATTGTAGGTGCGGTTATTACAGTTATTTTAACTGCTGTATTCTTTATGAAAGCTGTGAAAAATAAAAATGAGAATATTGAAGTAGATGTGCAATTAGAGAAGGAAGCTGTGTAGAGGTTTTTCTACACAGTTTTTTTCTAATGCGAAAAAATTACCAATAATATGTTAAAATAACATTGTCTTACAACAAGGGGGATTTGGTTTATGGAAAATGGATATCTTGTCAATGTAGATTTAACGAAAAAAATTGAATCAAAATCTAAGTACAATAAGAAACTTGAAAAATATCAAATGCGCTTATTAGCACTACAGCAAATTTTAAAAGAAGAAAAAATCGCTGTTATGCTCGTTATGGAAGGGTGGGATGCAGCAGGTAAAGGCGGAGCAATTAAGCGATTGACTGAACATCTTGACCCACGTGGATTCCAAGTAAATCCAATTGGCGCGCCTGCTCCTCATGAAAAAAGGTATCATTATTTACAACGTTTTTGGCGGAAACTACCTCAATATGGGCAAATTACTATATTCGACCGTTCATGGTATGGGCGTGTATTAGTTGAACGTGTTGAAGGTTTTGCTACAAAAGAAGAGTGGACGAGAGCGTATGGTGAAATTAATGATTTCGAAAAACTATTAACTGATGATCATTACATAATAGGAAAGTTTTTCTATCATATTAGTAAAGATGAACAATTAAAGAGGTTTAAAGAAAGAGAGAACAATCCTCTTAAAAGATGGAAAATTACAGACGAAGACTGGCGTAATCGTGAAAAATGGGATGAGTATGTAGAAGCAATGGAAGACATGTTTGAAAACACAAATAAACCGAATGCGAAATGGAATATTATTGCGAGTAATGATAAATTATACGCTCGTTTGAAAACATTGAAAGTGATTATTTCATTAATTGAAGATTATTTCTTAGAACATAATATAGAATTACCTTCGTATTATTATGAAATAAAAGAAGGTAAGAAAAAGGAAATTAAATCTGTGCAAGATGCAGGAGTCAAATAGTAAAAAGGTTTGTATAGGAAATATGAAGGGAAGCTGTCTTGTAATTTGGTTTTACCAAATTACAAGACAGCTTTTTAGTTGGAAGTATTTTATATATTTATATAAAGCGAGTGTACCAATTATTTTAGTTTGTGCTGTAGTAAGTTTGTTGTTTTAGGAAGGGGAAGCTTTAAGAAAGAGTAGTAAGGGAATAGGCTAAATATGAATCGCATTTTATTTATGGAACGTTAGCTGTCAAAAAAATTTATAGAGTTATTTTGGGAACTCCTCGGTAATGGGCGAAACGTAAACCGTGGAGTTCTTTATTTTGTGATTATATGCATATGTATCACTGTCATTAAGTATTTGCTTTCATTCATTATCCGTCAAGGTCAAGTTTTCGAAGTTTAGAAAGATAAACTGAATAATATTAATAAGATGTATAATTGTTTTTTACATGTCATGAATGGGCACGTATCAAGTTCAAATAACGGATGCATAATATTATTTTCATAGGATTTTAAATATATTTTTCAAAGGGGTGTTCTTTAAATGTTTATAAAACCTATAAATTTAGCGATTCGATTTTTTCTAGAATTATGTGCTCTTGCATCACTATGTTACTGGGGCTTTCAATTTTGGGAAAGTGTATATGTGAAATTTATTTTTGCAATTGGCTCACCACTACTTTTTGCGACAATATGGGGGATTTTCATTGCACCTAAAGCATCATTAAAACTGCCAGAACCATATAGGTTTATGTTGGAAATTATATTGTTTGGAGTTATCTCGGTTGCTCTATACGTTGTTGATCAAATAACCTTAGCTATTATTCTTGGAATGGTATTTATAATAAATCGCACTTTAATCATTATTTGGAAACAATAATTTTTTTTGCTAAGTTTCTCACGAAAGGAACTTAGCATTATTTAAGGTGTAGGAGTAACGAAATATGGATAAATTTAAGCGCTTTAAATTTTGGGATTTTGTTGTTTTATAGTACATTAACAAGAGGAATTAATTTCAAAAGGAGGGTGAAAAAATGCTAGGTAAGGCGGATGCTTCAATAAGTAACCATATGTATACAGAAGAAGACCAACAAAAATTATATAAACGAACGTTACTAATCGTAAGTATTTCACAAATGTTTGGCGGAGCGGGGTTAGCTGCTGGAATTACAGTAGGTGCACTTCTTGCGCAGCAAATGCTTGGAACAGATGCATATGCAGGATTACCGGCTGCTATGTTTACGATGGGATCTGCGGTAGCGGCTTTCTTTGTGGGGAAGTTATCGCAGAAATATGGTCGCCGAATAGGACTTGCAACAGGGTTTATAGTAGGGGGACTAGGGGCTATTGGAGTTGTATTGGCTGCGTTAACAAATAGTATTATTCTTTTACTAGTTTCTTTACTCATATACGGTGCAGGTACAGCGACGAATCTACAAGCTCGTTATGCTGGTACCGATTTAGCAGATAAGAAGCAGCGAGCAACTGCTATTAGTATTACGATGGTTATGACGACTTTTGGTGCGGTAGCTGGTCCAAATTTAGTAGGTGTAATGGGGAATTTTGCTGATTCAATTGGAATTCCTAACCTTGCTGGTCCGTTCATATTATCAGCAGCGGCATTTATACTTGCGGGTCTTGTTCTTTTTGTTATGCTTCGTCCAGACCCGTTAATTATCGCTAACATAATAGAAACATATAAACAAGAACATACATATAAAGGGCAACCAGTAACAGAAGAAATGATAGAAAATAAACGTGGTGTTACTGTTGGAGCAATCGTAATGATACTTACTCAAATAGTGATGGTTGCGATTATGACTATGACGCCAGTACATATGGGACACCATGGTCATGGACTAAGTGAAGTAGGGCTAGTCATTGGATTCCACGTAGGGGCAATGTACCTTCCATCGCTTGTTACAGGAATGTTAATTGATAAAATTGGCCGTACTACGATGAGTATAGCTGGTGGGATGATTTTACTTGCAGCGGGTGTCATAGCTGCGATAGCACCGAGTGATTCTTTACTATTATTAATTGTTGCTCTTTCTTTACTTGGATTAGGGTGGAACCTTGGATTGATTAGTGGTACAGCTCAAATCGTTGACTCCACAACTCCTTCTACACGTGCTAAAACACAAGGGAAAATAGATGTTTTTATTGCGTTAGCCGGAGCTTCAGGTGGAGCGATGTCAGGAATGGTAGTAGCTAATTCCAGTTATGCGGCATTATCATTAGCGGGAGGGGCTGTAGCCTTACTGCTTATTCCAATTGTGATATGGTCTCGGACAGGTAAATAAAATTTAAATGAAAGAAGCGGCGTTCAAAGGGAGCTAATAAATCCTTGAATGCCGCTTTTTGTGATTAACTAATAGTTTAACTGGAATCGTTTATATAATTTCATTTACCGTAATGTTAGCTGTATAAAAAGTGTTAGTCTAAACCCCACTCCACAATAAGCCCTAAATGCGTAAGACCACCGCCAAAACCGTACAGTAAAAGTGTATCTCCGTTATTTAATTTCCCTTCTTTTCTAGCTAAATCTAAAGCGAGTGGAATGGAAGCTGAAGATGTATTGCCCATGTATTTTACGCTGGTTAAAGTTTTTTGAATTGGAATTTCAGTTTTCTCGCAAATAGATTCAATCATCCGTAAGTTAACACTGTGTGGTACGAACCAGTCTATATCATCTATTTGCATATTTGTGGTATGTAATAGTTCTTTTATACCTGCTGGCACTGTGCGTGTTGCCCATTTATATACTTCTCTTCCGTTTTGAACGATTTTTTCATTTGTTTGCAGTGGTGTGCCATTCATAGTAGTAGATAAGTTTGTTCTGTATAGATGAATGCCACCAGCACCATTTGTTCCCATGTGAGCAGCGATAAAGCTTGGTTTATTTTCATCTCTTTCTAATAAAATAGCTCCAGCGCCATCACCGAACAAAATACAGGTCGTTCTATCGGTGTAATCAGTAACTTTAGATAATGTCTCTGTCGCTATGACGAGTACTTTTTCATGTGATCCAGAAGTGATTAAGCTATTACCGACATGCAGTCCGTATGTGAAACCAGCGCAAGTCGCATTTAAATCAAAAGCTAGTGTATGAGGTATGTTGAAGTATTGTTGTATTTGGCAAGCAACACTAGGGAAAACATAGTCAGCAGTAGTTGTAGCGACGATGATACAGTCAATATCTTCTAAGTTTTTCTTATATGTTGTACACAAATTTTCGATTGCTTTAATGGCTAAGTGTGAGGAGTATTCTTCTTTGTTAGCAATCCTTCTTTCCTTCATTCCTGTTCTTTGCACAATCCATTCATCATTCGTATCGATCATCTTTTCTAAATCATTATTAGATAATATTTGATCTGGAACATAAGTACCAATTGCAGTAATACGAGATTGAGAATTCATAAGAACATCTCCTAACTTGTTTTTATAACCTGATACTAATATTAGGTTATAAAAATGTCAATAAAGATTTTCTGTTTAATAAAATCAATATATTTTAATGAACAGAAAGGGGTTTGAGGAGTGATGTCCAAATAATATACGGAAAGCTTCTAAAATTGATAATGAAGGGTTTGAGATTCTTGAAAAGAATCGTATATGTATTGTCTCTTGTTTTAATTTGTAGCTTTACTTATTTTATTTTACCAGAGAAGTCTTATGCTTGTGATTGTACGAAAGCATCACCAGAAGAGAGGTTACAAAATAATGATGTAGTGTTTGAAGGTAATGTATTAGAAGTTCAAGAGAAGGACGGAAGAATGAAAACATTATTTGAAGTGAAGAAAATTTGGAAAGGGACAAGTTCTTCGCAAGTTATTATATATACAAATGTAAGTAGCTGTGCATTTCGTTTTGCAGAGGGAGGAGAGTATTTAGTTTTTTCTTCTTATAGAGGGGAGGGAAAATTAGAGACATCTATGTGCAGTGGAACGAAGAGATTAGATGAGGCAGAGATGGAGAGAAATACGTTAAGTCATATTGCGAAGGAAGCTGTTCCGACGAAGAAAGTCGATTTAAAAGATGAAATGGTGAGTGGTTTAAGTTGGTGGCAAGTTGTTACCATTTCTATAGGCCTGTTACTGATAGTAGCTCTTGTGATTTTTATTGTAAGAAGAACGCGCAAAAAATGACGATTAAAGTAAAAATACAAAGATTTTCTTTCTGTTTCTATGGGTGGTTTAATCTTGTGAAAGCGAATTACTTATGCTACACTTTATGTAACTTAAAATGAACGGAGGGGCTTCCTTTGATCTTAATCAGATTACGTCTCAATACTTTGTGCCAATAATTGAATAGCGCTCAAAGGCTCTGTCTGTGTACAGAGTGAACGGGATTGGTCTGCCTATTTTAAAGGAACCCTTTTTATTAAGCTTATATGTGAAAAAGAGGGAGGGACGAATACGCCCTCTTTTTGTTTTGCCTTTATAAATAGAATGGGATAGTATAGGTGAACACTTGTTGGATACGTATACTATCTTGGGACTTTTTGACCATGTTATAGAATGAAAGCACTGCTTTCTTCTATTTCTTTGGTGAACCCTTATCCGTTTACGAAAACACAGGCAGTGACCTGTGTTTTTTATTTTGCGTAATCGAAATGGAGGAATAAATATATGGAAGAATTATTACAAAGAGCAATATTAGTTGGAGTAAATTTAGGTAATGAAGCTGATTTTGCATATTCGATGGAAGAGTTAGCAAATCTTACGGAAGCTTGTGATGTGGAAGTAATCGGTCAAGTGACGCAAAATTTACAACGAGTAAATCCGTCGCATTATATTGGAAAAGGGAAGATTGAAGAAGTAGCAGCGTATGTGAAAGAAGCAGATGCAAATATGGTCATCTTTAATGACGAATTATCTCCTTCACAAATTCGAAATTTAGAAGAGGATTTAGATTGTAAAGTAATTGATCGTACCATTTTAATTTTAGATATCTTTGCGCAACGTGCGAAAACGAAAGAAGCGCAGTTACAAGTAGAAGTGGCCCATCTTCAGTACATGATGCCTCGTTTAATCGGTCTTCGTGAATCGTTAGGAAGACAGAGCGGGGGAGTTGGCACGAAAAATAAAGGTGTCGGTGAGAAGAAGTTGGAATTAGACCGTCGTAAAATTGAAGAACAAATTGCGGCTCTAAATAAAGAATTAGAGGCACTTGTTGCACAGCGTCAAACGCAGCGTAAACAACGTAAGAAAAATGAAATGCCAGTTGTGTCATTAGTAGGATATACGAATGCAGGTAAATCAACAATAATGAATACAATGCTTGAAATTTTTAATGGTACTGTAGAAAAACAAGTATTTGAAAAAGATATGTTATTTGCGACGTTAGAGACATCTGTACGAAATATTGATTTGCCGGATAATAAATCATTTTTATTAACGGATACTGTTGGATTTGTAAGTAAATTACCGCATCATCTTGTGAAAGCATTCCGTTCAACGCTAGAGGAAGTGGCGGAAGCAGATTTACTCATTCACGTTGTAGATTATTCAAATCCCAATTATGAGCAATTAATTGATATTACAAATGAAACGTTAAAGAAAATTGGCGTGGAAAATATCCCGACGATTTATGCATACAACAAATCAGATATGGTAGATGTTGAAATTCCGAAAGTGCAAGAAGATCGCGTGTATCTATCTGCGAAGAGACATGTTGGAATTGAAGAGCTTGTAGAATTAGTTCGCTCACACATTTATAAAGAGTATACGAAGTGTGAAATGTTAATTCCATATGATCAAGGACAGGTAGTTTCGTATTTCAACAATCATGCGCACGTTTTATCTACGAGTTATGAAAACGAAGGTACGAAAATTGCACTAGAATGTAAGACGAGTGATTATGAGAAGTATAAGCGTTTTGCTATTTAATAAAAAAGGCGATCCTAATATGTTTTAGGGTCGTCTTTTTCTTCATAATTGCAAGCCTTCCCGTCGTCCTAACTTAGTATAAAAGAAAGTACAGAGAGTTCATATAAATAAATCTGATAAAACAGATAGGGAAAATTTAATATTTATGAAGTGATATTTCTGGAAAAAGAAATGAAACCAGTATAGAATAGAAATGTTTCAAAACTCAGAATTTATTACACTTACTGTAATAAATATATATTTTGTACGGGAAGGAGAGATTCGTATATGCAGGCAGTTTCACAAAAAAGTGCAGCGGAAACACCAACGATATATCGAATATTATTTGCGATAAGTTTCGGACATTTTTTGAATGATTCGATGCAAGCAGTTGTGCCGGCGTTGTTTCCTATTTTGGAAAAAACGATGAATTTATCCTACATGCAAGTAGGGTGGATAGCGTTCGCGTTAAATATGACTTCATCGATTATGCAACCGGTTTTTGGTATGTATTCAGATAAGAAGCCGTCACCATTTTTATTACCACTCGGTATGTTTTCGAGCATGCTTGGGATGATTGGGCTCGCGTTTGCCCCGAATTTTATTATTGTTATTATTTCTGTTTTATTTATTG
>Ga0209025_1002641_pt1 | contig 18359 bp, 17 predicted proteins | sample AraplaMF_Col_mLB_FD_184256 | JGI IMG/M metagenome (GOLD analysis project Ga0209025, IMG submission 184256) | Arabidopsis root microbial communities from the University of North Carolina, USA - plate scrape MF_Col_mLB (SPAdes) (version 2) | ecosystem: Host-associated > Plants > Roots > Endosphere... | reverse complement strand
GGACAGAAAGTAACGGCAAAACGTCAACTCAAAACGAAAATGTAAAAACAAAAGAAAAAGAGACGACAGGAAAAACGAATGATCAAACGACTAGCGGGAAAACAACAGATCAAAGCACAAGTACAAGCACAAACAATAATGGAAAGACAACGAAAGATCCGAAGAAAAGTGTTGCTGTGAAAACGAATGTTAAAGAAGTTGTAGCATTAATTGATAGCTTGGACAAGCAGTTAGCTGCTAATCCAAAATTGGAAACAGTGAATAAGCTTGGCAAACAAATTAATGAAAAGTGGGATGTGATTGAAAAAGAGCTAGAAGCATCACATCCGACGGATTCTAAAACAATCGGTCAAAGTATGTATCCGTTAATTGTAGGAGCGGAGAAAGAAAAAATCGATATTAATAAAATGAAATCATTAACGACGAAAACGAAAAAAGATTTAAATCAGTTATTGACGAAACTTTCATAGTTTCAAAAGCCTACTCGTGTGAGTAGGCCTTTTTTAGTTTGTTGTAATGTGCACAGTATAACTTATTTATTTTCATTTTCAATTACGATGCGAAAGGAACTGAATGCTTGTTGACTGATATAATCTTCTTCGCTAACTTTATAAGGAAATGGAAAAGCGACGAGTTGCAAATTACTTTCCTGATCCACTGAAGGCAATGTGAAATTAAAGATTTGTCTTGTTTCAGGTGCAACCTTAGTATAAACGACTTTTCTATTGTTAAATATTTCAACTTGTTTCCAATCTTTAAAAGCCACGATTGCGTAAGTCATTTCATCATTTGTTTCATTACCGTTTGATAAAATTAATTGCTTGCCTTCCTTTTCAAAGAAGACAGTTTGTAAGTTCTCTTCACGGTTCGTAACAAATACTGGTTCGTAAAGACCATCTTTTAAAATAGCATCTGGATTTATAAGGGAGAGTTTTATTTTTTCGTTTTCTTTCTGAAGAGGATGCATTGAATATCGCATACTTAGAATATCTTCTAAAATAGCTGCTTTATTTAAGTTATTATCTTTTAATTTGTATTCAGGTTTTTTAATTATTAAAAAGGTTAATTCACTTGCATTAGGAGAAGTGCGTAAAGAGATTTTCGTAGTAATTGAACTGTTTGGTTTCATATCAAAAAAATAGTGTGATATTTCATTAGTAGTATCTTCTATTTTAAAAGGTTTTTGTTCGTAATCTTCTAGAACAATTAATCCATATTTTCGGTTTTCATTAATAGTATGTACGAATGATAATGTTACATTAATTTTATTATCCTCACTAGTAATTGTACTACCATTGTTAATATGTTGGCCTTGATTATCCTTCAATCCGTAAGAAATAGTATTGGTTTGTTGCTCTCGTTTATTTTCTATGGAAGGTGGATGAGGTTGTATGAATGAAGTATTGAACAAAATATAAATTGTAAGTAATGAAATAAGTAAAACACCGCTAATAATATATATTTGTTTCATAAATAGCACCTCAATATATGTAAAATATTAGAGAAAAAAGATATGCAAGATGCATATCTTTTTTCTCTTTCTTACCAGAAAGCTTTTGTTTCGTGATTCACATCATTATAACCACTTAATTTATAGGTATGATTACCGATAGCGTAATCATCTCCATAATAAATGCTTGTGTTGGTCGCTGTAGCACTTACAAAGGATGATTTTTTTGCACTATTACTTTTCGTATTTACTAATGAGCCATCGCCATTGAAAGTTCTTGCTTTTGCATAAACATAGTCTTCGGTCGTAGTTGATTTCGATTTAGCAACTGCATATGGGTTACCAAAAAAGGGAGTATATACGCTAATGTTAGAGTCATTCTTAGGTGCAGCTGCAATAGTCAAACTAGGAACACTAGATGTTTTTGTTGATTGAATTGTATCAAAGTCAACTAAAACGGGCTGCTTGTCTACAGTATCGACCTCTGAAGCACTTGCGTTATTAGTAAAACCAAAACCTAAAACCGCTAACCCTAAAGTTGTCACCGATAAAGATTTTTTCATATTCACTAATTTTCCCACCTTTTTAAATTTTTGAGTTCGAACTCAATTCATACAATATATGAAAATTTCGAAACTCTCAATGGTTTATTCCATACTTAACTTTTCTTTTACTTTCGATTCAACATGTCTTCATTTGCAAAAAAGCGAATATATCTTCTAATGCTTAGCCAGCAAGGGATACAGGTTTAACTTTATGAAATTCGTGTAAATTAAAATCTATTCATGTCAGAATCTCTGTTATTTTTAAGTTCATATGGGAAACTTATTAAAAAAAGGATGGTGACAAAAATGACAATCGATCGAATTTGTACAATTGGACCCGCAAGTAATAATAAAGAAACGTTAGCACAGTTAATAAAGAATGGTATGAAAATTGTTCGACTGAATTTATCGCATGGCACGCATGAAAGTCATAAAGACATCATTCGTTTAGTGAAATCATTAGATGACTCTATTAAATTTTTGGGTGATGTACAAGGACCTAAAATAAGATTAGGTGAAGTGAAGGGAGAGCAAATTACACTTCAGGCAGGAGATTCTTTTATTTTACATACACAATCAGTTACAGGGAGTAATACAGAAGCGAGTGTTGATTATGAAGGAATTGCGAATGATGTAAAAGTAGGCAGTAGAATTTTAATTAATGATGGAGAAGTTGAATTAATTGTTGAAAAGATAAGTACGGACAAAATAGAAACGAAGGTAAAAACAGGTGGCAATATCTCATCTCATAAAGGAGTTAATTTACCAGATGCGGCTGTTCGTTTACCAGCTATTACAGAGAAAGATAAAAAAGATATTCAGTTTCTTTTAGAGGAGAATGTTGATTTTATCGCGTGTTCTTTCGTAAGAAAACCTAGTCATATAAAAGAAATACGAGATTTTATACAACAGTATAAAGAAACGTCACCTAATATAATTGCAAAAATAGAAACGATGGAAGCAATCGAGAATTTTCAAGATATATGTAAAGAAGCAGATGGAATTATGATTGCAAGGGGCGATTTAGGAGTAGAGTTACCGTATCAATGCATTCCGCTTTTACAGAAAATAATGATTCAGGAATGTAATCGAACGAATACATATGTCATTACAGCAACACAAATGCTTCAATCTATGGTAGATCATTCTATTCCAACAAGGGCAGAGGTGACTGATGTGTTTCAAGCTGTACTGGACGGAACGAATGCAGTTATGCTTTCAGCTGAAAGTGCATCAGGAGAGCATCCAATCGAAAGTGTAAGAACATTACGTCTCGTTTCAGAATTTGCGGAACATGTTAAAAAAGATGGACCTTTTGCGATGAAAGATGTACTGCAATTACTGCGTGAGTCTCTGGATGAGTAATAAATAAAAAGAGGGCGGATATACATCCGCCCGCGTGTTTTTCATTCATACTATTCTTGCTCTTGCTCATCCAAAATCTTTTCAAACGCAGCAGATACTTTATCAAACTCTTCATCATTTTCAATGTATGAAAACTCATTATCTTCTTCTACTTTTAAAAAGAAAATATCAATGTCTTCCTCAGTTTCTGTTTGGATATCTTCAACAAAGGCAACTGCAATATATTCTGCACCTTCGACATCCATCGCTCCAAGTACTTCTACTTCTTGCTCTTCGTTATTCTCATCACTAAGAGTAAACACTTCGCCAACTTCAATATCAGACATATTCATTCTCCTCCTGTTCGACTCTAAAAATAGAGCACTCAAACTGTATACATACTAACATATCTTTCCATGAAAAACCAAATTCATACGTAAGAAAACAATTCATTCTTCTTTAGTATGAGTATACAGCTATTAGGAGCATTATTTGTCTGTGCTATATTACTTAATCCATTCAACAATTGTATCCATAGTCTGTCTTGTTTTATCACGCTTTGGCTCTTCTTTACGGTAACCAAAGGCAACCATAACTGATACTTCAAGATTATCGCCTTGTATAATGCCTTCTTGACGAAGTAAAGAATCTACTTCCTCTTTATCAAATCCTTCTATTGGACAAGAATCAATACCGATTTGAGCTGCGCTCGTCATCATATTACCTAAAGCAATATAAGTTTGTTTAGATGCCCAATCAAATACAGCACGATCGGATTGTAATAAGTTAAAATCTGTTTCCTGGAACTTTTTGAAGAATTCATATCTAATTTTTTGAGTGTCTTCAGGCAATCCAATAATATCGTTCATCATATATTTAATATACTCTGCATCATAATGCATATCTTTAATGTTTCTTGAAAGAACAATAACAAAATGACTAGCTGTTGCAAGTTGCCCACCAGCGCCCCATGAATACGGTTGTAGTTTTTCTCTTAATTCTTTATTTTGTACGACAATAAATTTCCAAGGCTCATATCCAAAAGAAGAAGGAGATAATCTGCCTGTTTCTAAAATGAATTTGAAATCCTCTTCTGAAATTTTGTGCATAGGATCGAATTCTTTACATGCATGTCTGAAATGAAAAGCCTCCATAATCTTTTCTTTTGTAATTTCATTTGTATTTGTCATAAAAGTTCCTCTTTTCATGAATTTATTTTTGTAAGTAAATTATATTTTTAAAGTAACACAGATACAAGTACGCACATTTATGTGGTATAGTATCAAAAAAGATACTATTGATAAGGGAAGGGATTTATTATGGATTGTTCAAATGAAAATAATATAAATTACCCATTTTTAAATAAATATTCTTGTCCAGTTGAAGCTATGGTTGAGGTGATTGGAGGGAAATGGAAAGGGGTAATTTTGTATCATTTATTAGATGGTACAAAGCGGTTTAATGAATTAAAAAGATTAAAACCAAATATCACACAAAGGATGTTAACACTGCAGCTGAGAGAACTTGAAGCTGATGGGATTATACATCGTGAAGTATACCGTGAAGTACCACCTAAAGTTGAATATTCGTTAACTGAGCTTGGTGAATCACTACGTCCAGTGATTCTATTAATGATGGAATGGGCAACTCATAATATGGAGAAGGTTTTGGAGAATAGGAATACGAAAAATAATAGTTAAGAGTTGAAATTGATATAGACGAGTTATGTGAAATAGTTGTAGAAATAAAAGGTGTTTCCATACGTGAAAACACCTTTTATTTCTATATTTTTTACTTTTTAACTTCAACTGCTGAAGTTGGAAAGTTATTTAAGTTTGCAGTTTGACCATACCAATCAGCATGTTTAAAAACAACACCTTTTCCATATCCGTCAGTTGAAGTACGTTCCCATAGTGTTGTTGAGTAGCTAGCAGTAGGAGCTGCTGTACGTACAGAAACAATTTGATTTTGCCAACTAGCAGACAAGTTTTTATAACCGCTACTTAGAGAAAAATACTCGCTACCTTGATTTGTAAGTTTATAGAAGTCTGTACTACCAGGTCCGCTTCCTCCAACACCAAGGGGAGTGATTGAATGATTCAACCTTTGTTTATCTTTTTCAATAAAAGACTCTAAACTTTCTTTGCTCGAAAATCCATAAGATAACCAGTCTCCATTTTGATTTTGTTTCGGTAGAACTAACGTTATTTTTACGTCTTCCTTTGATGGAGCACTCAATTTGTTAAACGAATCAACAGTCTTTTCATCTACAGTTACATATTCGAAAGAGGAAATCGTATAATCTTTTTCGGTACTAGCTGATACTGATCCCAGTCCTCCAGTTAACGACGAGACAGTTAATAATGCACCTGCTACCAACTTTTTCAGCATGGATTCATCTCCTTAAAACTTAGATTTTTTACATAACTAAAATGTATGTTAATTTGAATGTTTTATAAATATTTAGAAATTTATAAAAATTAAACAGAATATTCTTTTATTATTCTGAAGTAAGGAAAGTAATTAAAAATGAAAAAAGGTTTACTTAAAAAGTAAACCCTTTTTGCTGACCTATTTCAAAACTCAATGGATGAAAGTTTCATTTTATCCATCTATGAATCATACACTTCTTTTGCATTCGTAGAAGCAGCATCTAATAAAAGGAAAATGGCTGCTATCATATGTAGAAAGATGTCTATATAAGGAAAGAAGGCAACTAGAGTAACGATAATACCGATATACTGAGGGTACGTATTCATGCCTTCTTTTTTAGCTAATAAAATAGTAGTGATATGAAAAACAATCAATAGTAGTAAAGGTAACCCATATAGGTTAACAAGACTTGGAAATACATAATAACAAGGAAGTAATAAAAGATGATAGATCCCTGTAGTCCACTTTAGTGCTTGAATGTAGGTTTTCAAAGTTAATCCTCCTAAAACAATTCATATCTATATATTACCAAAAATAACAGGTAATTGGATATTGTTTATTTGTATTTTTAATAGATTATAATAATTTTATGTAAACTAATTGTTAGGTATCTATAAAATAGAAAAACCACCCAAACGAGGGTGGTTCGTATTATAAATAACTACTTAAAGAAGAAATCGGAACCTTCACTTCACTACCTTCCTTCATATTCCGCAGCATAACGGTTTCTGTACTAAGTTCGTCTTCCCCAATAATAAGCACATAAGGTATATTCTCTTTATTGGCATAATTAAGGGCGCGTTTTAATTTGCGTCCTGCTAGTTCAAGTTCGATTTTTAAGGAAGTGGTGGAACGTAATTGCTGGGCAATTTGTAAGCATTGTAACTCTGTCCCAAGCGGGATGATAAATAGATCCGCTGTAGATGAGATTGTTTCTTTCTGCGATAGTGCTGTATAAATAACGTCTAAACCGAATGAAATACCGACTGTTGGATAGTTTATATTATCACCACGGAAAGCTCCGATAATGTTATCGTATCGACCACCGCTACCGATGCTAGATGTAATCGATCCATCTTTTAAAAAGATTTCATATACAGTACCTGTATACATTGTGAGTCCTCGCGCTAAAAACGGGTTGAATATCGTATTTTCATTTATTCCAAGGGCGATTAAATATTGCTGTAATTGTTGTAGTTCGTTTACTCCATCGGCAACGAGTGGATTATTGAAAGTTTCTTTAAAGTCAGCGATAGTAAGCTTTAGACAAGATAATACGGTATTACATATCGTATCAGCCATTTCTTCAGAAATTCCGCGCTCTAATACATCTTTTCGTACACCATCAATCCCAATCTTTTCGATTTTATCTAATGATAAAATGACGTCACTTGTTAACTCAGTAGGGATGTTAATGGCCTGAAGAATACCATTTAACAATTTTCGGTTATTATATTGGATCGTTATCTCTAAGTTTAACGTTCGGAACAGTTCAAACGCCATACCCATAAGTTCAGCTTCTGCCATGACAGACTCAACACCGACGATATCAACGTCGCATTGTATAAATTCACGAAATCTTCCTTGTTTAATTGGCCCATCTCGAAATACTTTCCCAATCTCATAACGTTTAAAAGGGAGGCGGAGGTTCGGATTCATTGCCACAACTTTTGCGAATGGAATAGTTAAATCGTATCGTAAGGCGAGCTCACGTTTCCCTTGATCCTGAAGTGTATATATTTCTTTTAATATTTCATCGCCACCGCCGTACTTGTAAGACATAAGCTCATACATATTTAACGTCGGCGTTTCTAAAGGTTTGCATCCGTATCGTTCAAACGTATCTTCACAAGCTCTTTTAATTTTATTTCGCAGCACTTGTTCTTCTGGTAAATAGTCTTTCGTTCCTTTTACATTTCTCATTTCCATCATAATCACTCCTTTTTAAAATTAAAAAAAGCTATGCAGGTATAAAAATACCCACATAGCTTTATGAACGCTTCGTGGGTCAACAGGAAAAGCCCTGTACCCACGAAGAAAAACTTTTCTTCGGATACACGGCGTTACGTATGATGATGAAGTTGGAAAGAAGTATTAAAATTTCGCATGACAAATCTCTCCTTAACGTAAGTTTTTCCAAATTATATCAGATGATTTTTGAATTATCAATATTTTTAGTTTTGAAAAATACGTGAAGTTATGTAGGAGAAATGGAAAAGGGTGTATAATAAAGGAAAACTTAATGATATGAAATAAAGTTTTAAGGAGAACGTTATGAAAAAAGATAAAACAAATGCGATGCGAATATTAGATAAAGAAAAAATTGAATATTCGATGATGTCATATGATCCAGACGATGGGAAAATTGATGGCGTATCAGTAGCCGAGAAAATTGGACGAGAAGTGAGAGAAGTATATAAAACGTTAATCGCTCAAGGGAATAGTAAAAATTATCATGTGTTTATTATTCCGGTAGATGAGGAACTAAATTTAAAAGCTGCCGCAAAAGCAGTAAGTGAAAAGAAAATTGAAATGATTCCTGTTAAAGATATTACGAAAGTGTCAGGATACATTCGCGGCGGTTGTTCACCAGTTGGAATGAAAAAGTTATTTTCTACATGTATCGATGAAAGCGCCCAATTACTTGATAAGATGATAGTGAGCGGCGGGAAAATTGGTATACAAATTGAGCTGAAAGTTGATGACTTGGCGAAAGTGACGAGAGCGCAGTTTGGAGAGGTAACGAAGTAAATATACATAGGAAAAGAAGTTCTGGTTTTATCCCGCTATTCGCCGGGCAGTAAGTAAGACCCTCACCTCAAAATTCAGCGGAAGCAAAGAAATTAGGTGGGGATTAATTGCCCGTAAAAGCACGATTGGTGAGGGCTGATAATCAGTGGGGATGAACAAAACCCCCACTGATTAAAGTTTCACTTTATTGAATTTAGATAATAATTTATAGGATAGTTAGTCCATTATGGGGCTGATTGTCCTTTTTTATTTACAAACTGGATAAAGATTGAATGTTTAGTTTGATATAGGCATGTAATCTGAATTGTTTGTTTGGCTTTGGGAGGAGGACAAAGGCTCGGTGCGAGGACTTTAAATAAGTTACTCTTAAAGATAGACAAGTGACGGGAGAGTGTTTAATGGAGGTTCAAGAAATACCCTAAGAAAGCACGTATTGGGGGGCAGTGTTTTGGCCCCCATCGGCTAAAAGTATGAAAGATTTTATACAGTTTTTTTGCTAATCCAGTAACAAACAAGAACACTAAAACCGCGTTAGGATAGGAATGTATAAAAAATGTCTAGATTCATAGAACTAAAAAAGAAGTTTCACTTGTGAGAGCAGGGTTCTCCTTTTTCATTGCTACTGATAATGAGACGTTATGTTAACTAATTTTGAATATCGTATACAGACTAAAAACAGAGAAAACTTCCTGTTGTGTAGGGTATTTTTTCTGTTTTTTTGATGATAGTTGTTAACTAATGTCTCACATTTCAAAAAAACAACTTTTTTGTTTGCTTGTCCACACCATTTCACCTCTTTGTGAATTTTATAGTATTAAAGGAGGTGAAAAGAATGAATGAAGATATTATTTCAATTGGAGCAAATTGTATAGTGAGAATTAGAAACAGATTCTTTCTTCTAGTAGAAATTGAAGTGGAATTTGGAAATGTAGCCATAGAGGAATTTGTTTTTATTCGAATATCTGAGCAAGAAGCTAGAACATTGTTAGCAGGGGGTATTCAACGTTGTACTATTTCCAATTGTATTCCTAGGTCTCATGATGATTTAGAAGTAGAATTCATTTGTGTTTTAATCGTAGGTGGGGAAGCATTTGCGGTTTTTGATGTAGAAGACGATGTTGATGAAGCTGTACTTGTTCCAATTTCATTAAGAGAAGCCGAGCGTTTAATCTGTAGAGGAGCAAGACGATGTACAGTTATTAATAGATAAGAGTAAGCCTTTTGGGTACTAAAGAGGTTTCATTTTGTGTGGCTTCTTGTAAGAATGATTATGTAAATATGAATATCCTCCAGAGTACTTAACTGGAGGATATTTTTTAGACTTCTAGATGTATTAACTACTGATAATGAGACGTTATATTAATTAGGTTTGGATATTGTATACATCGTCTTTTCTTCAACTAAGAGTGCAGATTCATACAGTAAAAATTACTTTTTTAACTATAAAATAAGAAGAAATGAACCTATATTACTACTGATAGAGCTATGTTATAATGAAAATAAGGGTTTTATCCTTATTTTCATTATATAGGAGAGTGTTGAACATGATTATCAAGTTCATTCGTTTACGTTAATTTTAAACACAATTCGTTATGCCCGACTATTTTTTTCGAAATGTGTGGGTTTATTTGGTTGTGTCTTTTTTTATTAACTAAATACGAATGAAATGAGGAGTTAATCATGACTGAAAAGATTATTAAAATTAATAAAATTGATATATGTACAGAGAGCTTTGGCAATTCAGCAGATCCAGCAGTCTTACTAATTATGGGAGCCATGTGTTCAATGGTTTATTGGGATGAGGAATTTTGTCAACAATTAGCTGATACGGGCCGATATGTTATTCGTTATGATAATAGAGATGTCGGACGGTCAACTACTTATGAACCGGGGAGTTCCCACTATACTGTGGTAGATATGGCTGATGATGCGATTGGGGTACTCGATGCATATCATATTGACGAAGCACATATTGTTGGAATGTCATTGGGTGGAATGATTGCTCAAATTGTAGCCTTAAGGAACCCTGAGAGAGTTATAAGTATAACTTTGATTGCATCAGGTATTTTTGGTTCTGAAGATAACGACCGAAATTTGCCTCCGATCGATGAAAAGATACTCGCTTACCATACTAATGCGGCCAAACTAAATTGGTCGGATGAAGAATCTGTTGCAAATTACTTGGTTGCAGGATCAGCATTACTTTGTGGTTCAAAGCATAAATTCGATAAGAAGAGGGCTTATAAGCAGGTAGAAAACGAAATAAAACGGGCAAATAATCTACTCAGTATGTTTAATCATTCCCTTCTTAAAGGTGAGGATTCTTATGAGGGGAGATTAAAAGAAATCAATATACCTACTTTGGTTATCCATGGTACAGAAGATACAGTGCTTTCATACGAGCATGGTCTTGCTCTTGTTAATGAAATACCGCATGCTGTGTTACTACCCTTAGAAGGATCGGGTCACGAGATTCACTGTGACGATTGGAATCATATAATCAACGCTATTTTGAATCATACTTCAGTCCTGTAATCATTATAGAAATCGTATAAAACAAAAAATATTTGGAAAAAGGGTTACAATCGAATCTGTAACCCTTTTTTTCTATTAAAAATCAATTTTAGAACTGTTACTCATTTAAAGAATAGTAATACGCTTAGTTATTGGTATTTACTTCCAATGATGAAAATTATGTAAATAAGCTGTTCACTGGATTCCCATAGAAAACTGTGGTGAGATGAGATTTTTGATTTTGAAGTACTTCAAAATCTTAGCTAGATGGCTATGTAGCGGTACCCAAATTAAAAATGCAGGAACATATCAAATATGTTCCTGCATTTAATTTTATTAAGTTTAATATCTATGACCTAAATATAATAGAATTTGGAGCTTCTTTTTATTTTAAATAAATTGGGTAATTAGATTATAACTTTAATATTTGTGATTGAATATAATAATAATATAATGGAGGTGATGTTATATGGCTCTTACTACAGGACCAATTGAAAACGTAGGAAATCAACCTGCTAATGCAAATAAAGTTAGGGTGAAGATCCTTAACCGTACTGCGGGCCCACTTACTGGAGTAGCTAGAGTTTTTAGACTTGACGGTTCATTAGTATTAATTGAACAGGTAAACTTCAATGTGAATTCTAATGCTTCTACTTTTGCAACTCTAAGCTTAGTTCATCCTGCTCTTGGACAAGCATTTGAATATGAAGTTCAAATTGTTCCTAATCAACCTGGTGGACTATATAGTGTTTATGGACTAACAGCTGAAAATGTTATTATTACTGCACAACGTGTTGTGAACTCAGAATTGACACAGTTTCTTTAATTAAAATAGATTGGTGCCTACATGGTATCCAATCTATTTTTGTACGTATTATTCAGAGAAAGAATGGTTTTACACAAAAATAAAGATAGTTATGGAAAAGGGAAAAGTCGAGCTATCATCTTAATTTTTATTATTTCTGTCTTAGACCGTATCTGTTTTGTGGCACGGTTTTCTTTGAATGCATTTTATTCAAACTGTTTTTTAAAGTATTTATCAAATATGCATTATTGCATAAATAAATTTAAATTTATAAGTTAATATTAAACTACTTTTTAGTTGTAAAGAATATGTTAATAATCTTTATAAGAAAAGGATATTCCTTGTAAAAAGTGAAATTGTTTGGAATGTGAATAAACAAAAAGTTTAGAAGTGATACAGACTGGATAGAGTCTTGTATTAAATAAACAGAAAAGGGGTATGGGTTTCTAAAAGGTTTCGGGGGTTAGAAAGCACTTTTTAGTTAATAGCTTTAAATTATATTTTAAAGGGGAATGGGTATATGAAGTTTCGAAATACAAAGATTGCTATGGTTACACTGTCTTCATTTTTTATTTTAGGTTCTGCATCTCTATCATTCACAGATACTATACACGGTGAAGTAGCTTCTGCATCAGCACAAGAGATTATTGTGAAAAATTATGATGATACATATTATAATAACGCAATAGGAAAAACGGGGTTAGAATTAAAGAAGGAACTGCATAATATTATTGATAATCATACAAAGCTATCATACAGTGCGGTTTGGGAAGCAATAAGAGATACTGATGAAGATCCAAATAATAAAAATAATGTGATACTCTTATATACTGGTCGTTCGCAAGGGAAACTTACGAATGGATCAGGAGTAAATAACTGGAACCGAGAGCATGTTTGGGCAAAATCTCACGGTGACTTTGGAACGACTGCAGGACCTGGAACAGATCTACATCATTTAAGAGCGACGGATGTATCTGTAAATAGTTCACGTGGAAATCTAGATTTTGATAATGGTGGTGTGAATCATTCTGAAGCGACAGAATGTAAATATGATAGTGATTCTTGGGAACCTCGTGATAGTGTAAAGGGAGATATTGCTAGAATGCTGTTTTATATGGCTGTTCGTTACGAGGGAGACAACGGCGAAATAGATTTAGAACTAAATGAAAAAGTGAATAACAATAAAGATCCATACATGGGGAAACTATCTGTCTTATTAAAATGGAATGAACAAGACCCGGTCGATGATTTAGAGCGAAAGCGTAATGAAGTGATTTTTACAAAATATCAACATAACCGCAATCCTTTTATTGATCATCCAGAATGGGTAAATAAAATCTGGAACTAAGATTTTTAAAGGTATTATATTTTGATAAAAGGGATTGATCATTATGATCAATCCCTTCTTATATTTTTACTAGAATAAATGATTTTTATAGGACTAGTGAGGGAAATAGAATAGATATTTATATGGAACGATAGTACTTATTTATCTAGTTAAGTATTTAGTAAGGTCCCCACTCAATATTCACCCCAACAATAAGAAAAACAAGTCCAATGATAAACCAAATGAGTGCAAGTGGAGCCATGAAACGAATCCATTTTCCATAAGAAATCCCGCTTGCTGCGAGAACGCCCATTAAAACACCGGAAGTTGGATTTAAGCAGTTTACTACACCTTCTCCGAGCATAACAGCTTGTACTGTAACTTGGCGTGTAATGTGCATAAAATCAGCTAATGGAGCTAATATCGGAATAAAAATAACCGATTCTCCTGTCCCGGATGAAATGAGGAAATGTAATGCGGCACTACTCACATACATGCCGATAACACCAAATACAGGGTTTTGTCCTTCGAGAGCTTGTGCGAGTTGGTTAACAATTGTATCAAGCAATTTTCCTTGTTCTAAAATGACTGAAATACAGCGAGCCATTCCGACAATTAAAGCACCGTAGATAAGGTTTTGGCAGCCAGTTAGAAAAGTAGAAGCGATATCGTTTGCTTTCATGCCACCTATTATTCCGGCTGTAATTGCTATGAAAATAAAAGTAGCGGTCATTTCTGCGTCCGTCCAATGTAGACGAAAAGCGCCTATTAAAAATGCAATTAATGATAAAGCTGAAACGAGTAAAATTAATTTATGACGTATCGTCCAAGGAACTTCCTTTTTCTCTGCTTCTTTTTCGCTTGAAAGAGCGTTACTTGGAAACCAGTTGTCGCCAAGGATGCTTCCTTTATTCGATTTTTTCAAGCGCTTTACATACCAATTTATATATAGAATGGTAGCAAGTAAAAAAGATATATAAATTGCTGTGCGTAAACCAATTCCCGAAAACATCGGAAGTTCTGCGATCTTTTGTGAAATGCCTAAAGGTGAGGGAGATAAAATAGTAGCATTAAAACCAGCATAAGTACCTAAATAAATAATTGCTACACCGACGATAGCGTCCCATTTTAACGTGCGTGCAACGATGATGCCGATGGGGATAAAACCGATAACTGAGTTAACGATAATACCAGTCGTTCCAAGAATAGAAAAAAGCGCAGCAACTATACAAATGAAAAGTAATTGCTGATTACGAAATTTGTTAATAACATGATAGATTAAACCGTCAAGAGCACCTGTTTTTTCAAGAATTGCAATGGCTCCACCTGTAAATAAAATTAGAAAGATAATAGGAGCAGCAAGTGTCATTCCTTTTTCAATAGCGGTAAAAAAAGAAACAAATCCTACGGGTGATTGCGGAACAGAATGGTAGCTACCTGGTATTGTCGTTGTAACGGTCCCGTTTGTAACCCTTTTAAATTCTCCAGCAGGAACGAAGTACGTAGCAATGGCGCAAAGTAAGGCAATAAAAAATAGTAGTACGTACGCATCAGGCATTTTAAACTTTGGTTTACTAGGTTGTTTTTTTGCCTCAGTTTGTATTTGCATAAAATCCCTCCTTCTTTACTTGGTTAATTTTTAATATTCTGAATTTAATCTGTGAAATAGATTATAATAAAGGTAGCTTCTTAAGGCAATAGTTTTTGTATCCTTTCCCGTACATACAAATTATTGCAATATTAGACAGGGAAACGATAATAAGCCAAGAATATGTTATGTAGAAAGAAAAAGGAAAAGAGGGAACAAGATGTGGAAAACTACTGATCTATGTGATGAATTTGAAAAGGAATTACAAATATGTCGCCAGTCTTTTCGGTCTTTTGGGAAGAAAGAACAATTCCACGGGAAAATTGCAACTGTAAAAGTGAAAGATGATAATGTACTAGTGAAGGAAGGATTGCAAACATTACCAGAAGGAACAGTATTAGTTGTTGAGGGCGGAGCGTCTACTAATTGTGCGTTACTTGGTGATAATTTGGCAGCTATTGCGGAAGAAAGAAAGCTAGCAGGAATTATTGTGAATGGGTATGTTCGTGATTCTAGTGAACTAAAGAATATTAATATTGGTATTTTAGCGTTAGGAACGATGCCAAATAGAAGTGTGAAAGAAGGAAAAGGAGAACGAAATATTTCATTGCACTTTGGACAAGTGGATTGGAATCCAAATGAATATGTTTATGCGGATGAAGATGGCGTCATTATTAGTGAAAAGAGTTTACATCGTTAAGAGTTAATAAGTTATTATTCTTAGAAAATAAATCCGATAAAGCATGGACAAAATTCTTTGTCAATAGTAAAATAATACAGAAATTTAAAATTTACAGAATGTATAGGTTTATCGTTTTACGATAACTTAAATGGAAGTAAGTTGTGCCAAGAAAAGTGAATGTTATCACAATGATACGTTCATAAACAAAATTATTTTTCCTATACAAATATAGCCGCGAATAATGCGGGTAGGAGGTGTTGTACATTTTTGTTCGACACTTACAAAAAGAGAGTGTCAATCGCACGCCCTTGAAGGGCCTTTTTTTGTGTAAATGGTAGTAAGGGAGGAAATTTTGGGATGGCAATGTTGAAAAAGTGGCTGCTTACGTCGTTAATGGCAGTGACACTTGTATTTGTTTCTTTTGCGAATACAGTACATATTACGTTTGCTGAAGGAAATACAGCAAAACTTGCAATTATTGGGGAATCACAAAAGGGCATTATGTTATGTCCGAAAGAAGAGCAAATTAAAGATGGGGAAACAGCTTTAAGTTTGCTGCAAAAGGTCATGGGGGACAAAGTAGAATCTGAAACAATGTCGTTTGGAACATATGTAAAAGAAATCGATGGTTTAATGGCCGGGGCTACAAGTGCTTGGCTATATGATGTAAATGATAAGTCTGCAGAAGTCGGAGCAGATAGTTATAAATTAAAATCTGGAGATGTTGTTGTCTTTCGCTTTGTTTCAGACTGGAGCAATATAAGCCAGGAAACATTGAAAGAAACGTTAGATAAGTTCGGGACGTGTAAAACAGAAGAACCTAACGGTGGCAAACCAGAAGAACCAAAGACGGATGATCCAAAACAAGAAAAACCAGAAGAACCGAAGACGGATGATCCAAAACAAGAAAAACCAGAAGAACCAAAGACGAATGATCCAAAACAAGAAAAACCAGAAGAACCAAAGACGGATGGTTCAAAACAAGAAAAACCAGATGGTACAAAAACAAATGATGAAAAACCAGAACAACCAAAGCAAGAGAACATTCAAAATCCAAGTGCACAATTAAACGAAGCCATTTCTAAAACATCAGATAAGATGTTACAAGATGGAATTGAAAGTGACTGGGTAGCTGTAGCGCTTTCTCGTTCTGGAAAGAATGTGCCAATTGAGGCAAAATTAAATTATGTTAAGTCAGTAACTGAAAAAGTAGAAAAGCGCATTAATCGTTTTTCAGCGACAGATTTAGCTAGAACAATTATTATGATGAATGCAATGAGTGCAGACCCTAAAAATGTAGGTGGACATAATTTAGTTCAAAAATTGTATGAGTCAGATAAAGTGAATTCTGTTACAGGTTATGCATTTGCTTTACTTGCATTTGATACGAAAAAGTATGAGATTCCAGTTGAATCAAAATGGAACAGAGTTGCTCTAGTGGAAGCACTGTTAAATAATCAGCATACAGACGGTGGATGGACTTATAATAGTTCAGGTAGTAAAGATAGTGCTAGTAGCGTTGATGTAACAGGTATGGTTTTATCAGCATTAGCTCCTTATCAAGAGCGATCAGATGTGAAACCAGCTATACAAAAAGCTGTTGCGTATTTATATAACGAACAGCTGCAAAATGGCGGTTTTTCAGCTGATGGACAAGAAAATTCAAATAGTACTGCGCAAGCAATTATTGGATTATCGCTTGTTAAAGATGTAGATCAAAATCGTCTTCATAAGGCAATGCAAAACCTATTATCATATCAACTTTCAAATGGTGAATTTAAATGGTTACCAAGTGATCAAAATGGTAACGGAATGGCTACAGAACAGGCTCTTTTAGCATTACTTCAATTTAAGGAAATGGGAAAATCTATTTATGATTGGTCTAATGTAGACGCTGGTGATGTAATTAAGCCAAAACCGATTGAAGAGCCAGAAAAGGTCGTTGAACCAGAAAATAATGTAGTAGAAAAAGAAGTTACTGAAGAACCGAAAGAACAAAAACAAGTACAACAAGAAACAAAAGATGAAAATCTAAAAGTAGTTGTAGATAACGAACCGGTTAAGAATAAAAAAATCGGAAACGGTAACAGTCTACCAAAAACAGGAGCATCTTCTCATAGTGCAGCAACAGAAGTAGGTATGGGTGTATTATGTATTGCTTCTGCATATGTATTATGGAGACGTAAAGCAGCTTAACAAAAAATTAGGAGCAATTATTTGCTCCTAATTTTCGTATGAAAGGTGAGAGATAGGATGAGTAAGGTGAAATGGTTCATTTCTTTACTGCTTTCGCTCGGGCTACTTGCCGGATGTGAAGAGGCAGCTGTAAAGCCTGAGAAGAAGGTAGAACCGAAGCAAGAAGAGGTAGCGAAACAAGAAGAACAAAAAGATGAAGTGAAGCCGGAAGAAAAAACAGAAGAAAAGCAAGCTGAATCAGAGCAAAAGCAGCAAGAAGAACAGAAAGAGAAACAAGAACAAAAAGTAGAAGAGAAGCCGAAAGAGGAAAAGCCGCAGGCACAACCAGAGGTAAAGAAAGAAGAGAAACAACAGGAACAACAGGAACAACCGAAAGAGCAACCTGCTGTAAATAAGCAACCAGAGCAGCAACAAGTACAAGAAGAGAAACAACAACCGAAAGCACCAGAAGTAAAAGAAGAAGCAAAGGTTGTGAATCAGCCGAAAGAAACCCCGAAGCAGGAGCAAAAAGTTGATCCGAATAAAGCGGAGAAAACGATACCGACTCCGACCGTTCCAAATTCTGAACAACGAAAATCAGATCCGGTTCCACCGCCTAAACCGCAAGCAAAACAAGTAACAATCTCGGTAAAAGGAAATAACGGATATATAATGGGTGCGAAAAAGATGGATGTACAAGATGGCGATACTGTGTATAAAGTATTACAACGTACAGGATTAGATG
>Ga0209025_1002640_pt1 | contig 18369 bp, 20 predicted proteins | sample AraplaMF_Col_mLB_FD_184256 | JGI IMG/M metagenome (GOLD analysis project Ga0209025, IMG submission 184256) | Arabidopsis root microbial communities from the University of North Carolina, USA - plate scrape MF_Col_mLB (SPAdes) (version 2) | ecosystem: Host-associated > Plants > Roots > Endosphere... | reverse complement strand
TGCGCATGAAGAATAAGAGAGAGATAACCTTGGGTACTCAAATTCATGTATGAACTCCTTCTTTGAAATGATAGACAGAATAGGTTGAGAATTCATGATACGGGGATGTGTTCTCCAAGGTGGCGCCTTGGTTCATCGATGGATGCTGCGCATGCATATGTTCAGACAGAGGGTGTCCTTGCTCGATTGTCGCTGCCCGATTTCTTGGCGTTCTCACGGTATTTCCACGGAGCAATGGAACGAACTGATGGTAAATGTTATATGTTCCAAAGTCCGCGGTATACGATCTAGCAGGTGTGAGATCGTGAAAATACCAGGATCTGGCATCTTCCACCGATTGATCCGTATATTTTGCGGCATCGTGCGAAATACTAGAGAGGGAGCCATTATTTTCATAGAGTCGAATAATTTTGGGCATTGAGGCCCAATCGGTGTGATAATGGCGCGTTACAGCCGTGATGGTACGCTCAGAAATTTCCCAATATGCATAGAGGGTGGTCGGGCTCACAACCATGAGTTGCAGCACGTTGTGATGATATGCAGGGAGTATAGGAGCATGTTCCGATTCTGACATAGCGACCTCCTTTTACGCTGGAATCGTGGGTTACATCATTCATTTCGCACTTACCATGAACTGGATGAAGTCGTCATAACGGTTCTCGGATTGAACTAAGGAATCGTAGATGTCCTTGGTTACGGAAGTGAAAGATTTAATCTCACCGTTATGATATTGGGCATGCAGCTCATGGGTGCTGTCATTGTACAGCAGATAGCTAATCTGCTTGGAACAAATCGGAATGATGAAGGACAATGGTTTTCCCTCCTTATTTTCGCAATTGTCTTTCATCTATATGTCGCTGAAAATGGGTTTATAACTTTCGCAAGAAGAAATGACTTCGTTGTCCTTATATGGAACGATAAGCATTTCTTCGGAAATATAAGAACAATTTATCGTTGAAACGGATAAGCTCTTATATTTTAAAAAAAGGAATTCTAACGGTGTATCGCGAATATGATTGTAAGCACACATAAGAAAACGCTTACCGCGAAGTGCAGCTTGACTTTGTTATATAGCTCCTGTGACATGGGCGAATGGAAATATTCATTGCAGAGGATTCCACAAGGAATATTTGTAGGAGGAGGATGTCAAAATGAGTTTTTGTTGCGGCGCGAGTATGATGGGAACGAAGGGAACTTTGAAGCATTTTCAAACCCAGATTCACAACGTACCTCTTCTGTTCTGTCCGGTCTGTTATCGGGTTGAAGTGCATCACATGGTAGAGAATGAATATGAAATATTAGCTGAATATGCTCATGGTGACGGGGCAGATGAGGTGGATTTCCGAGATTATGTGGTTGAAGAAGAGAAGGACATGTACGAAAATTGTGTCAATTCGGAACATGAGGATCCACTCGAAGTGGTGAAGACTCAGATTGACATGGCGCTTGATCTGTTGACGGTCGCAGGGCATTTGAATGATACAGCGTGGCAGATGCAGCTGAAGAAACGGCTCGCGGTCATGAGTCATCGGAAGCAGCGGTTATTGCAGAAGAACAAATCTTAATCGAATTTATCATCGTTTATTTAAATCTTACCTGCGAGGTAAGATTTTTTTTGTGATACGCTAAAACTACCTCTAATTCGACAGGATCTATGGTTGACCAATTTGCCATTTTTTTACTATGATGGTGATAAAGTTGCATTTTTAGCTAAGGGAGGTATAGCTTTGGCGGTAGATCTTCGGAACCACGTATATGAGAATGCACTCCAGCAGTTGGATAGCGGCGTATTATTATTCGATTCGGGTGGGACATTATGTTTCACCAATCAGGAATTGCTACGTTTACTCGAAATATCTGAGGATACGCTGCAAGGTTATTCGCTCAAGCAGTTGATGCGCCATCCAGCGCTCAAGCGAGAGTTCCGGTCGATGATCGTTCAAGTGACCAAAGCCGTGCTCAGGCACAAGCTGACCCGGTATGAACTCATGGATGTGAGTAACCGGCACTGGCTTATCACGATCACGAACTCCGTTCGTATGGGTGGGTATTGCATGCTTACGATCAAAGACGTCTCGGTATATAAGGATGTCGAACAGACGACGTATCAGCAGGACAAGCTGGTCATGTTAGGACAGATTTCTGCGGCGATTGCGCATGAAATTCGGAATCCGCTTACAGCCATTCGAGGGTTTATCCAATTATTGAAGCCCTATTTGATGGCGATCGGGAAGGAAGAATATTCGCGCATTATACTAACGGAAATCGACCGCGCCAATGATATTATTTATGAATTTCTGAATTCGTCCAAGCCTACGAAACCAGAGAAATCCTGTATGGGAATTCATTCGCTGCTTCGTGAGGTCATCATGTTGATAGAGAGTGAGGCGTTGATGCGTGGATGTCAGATTCGAGTACTGGAGGAATCGATTACGGATTGGCAAGTAGCGATTGATGTGAAGCAGATGAAGCAAGTCATGCTGAATCTGATGAAAAATTCGATGGATGCGATCTGTGAATCCGGGAAGCAAGTGCCAGGTCTTATTGAGCTTGCGGTGAAGAGCACCGGTGAACAGTTGAAAATTATGATTCGGGATAATGGCAAAGGGATGAGCAAGCTCGCGCAGAAGAAGCTGTTCGAACCGTTCTATACAACCAAGCCGTCAGGCACGGGATTAGGTCTCTCGGTTAGTGAGCGGATTATCAAAAATCACGGCGGTTCGATACAGGTGGATAGTCAAGTTGGTGTCGGGACTGAATTCACACTTACGCTGCCAGTGGCTCAATGCGCAATTTGAGGTAGTTTAAATGAAAAAGGCTTTTATGAGGGAGAATGGAATTTTACCTTATAAAAGCCTTTTTCAATACGAAATCTTCGTCCGATCATGGAAAATAAACGAAAGTCGGCAGACAAATTGCCGCCTTTTTTGTTGCGAATATACAGCGTATAATCGATTACTGGGCATAATTGTGAATATAATGAAGCATAAACGATGAAGGACTGGTGATCAGACAACCATGAAAACAACGATACGGTGTGATGCGATGACCGGATTAGCAAGTGCACAGACGGAAGTCATCATCTGGCCAATCCGCAAAGAACAGTTGAAGTCGGGAAGCATTCATCCGGATTTGGATGCGCTATTGCAGGCGACTGCAGCCCAAGGCTTATTCGAAGCCAAACCCAATCAGATCTATTCGATGCCGGTCGGCGGCGCTTTCCAATTCAAGACGGTGATGCTCGTGGGACTTGGAAGTCGTGAGCTGCAACCGGATGTGCTGAGGCGAGCTGCGCAGGCTGCAGGCAGAGCGGTCATAAAGTTGAAGTCAGCATCTGTTGCTTGGATCGTACCTTCTGTACACGAGGTCATTGTGACCGATCGACCTTCTTATACATGTGCTCGTGCACTGACTGAAGGATTCTTGCACGGCGCATATCGGATGAAGAAATATCACCGGGACCAACCTAAATATCAGGGTGTATCGGAATTGATCTATCTACGTGAATCTGCAGGCTTGGAAGACGCTACAGAAGACTGGATGGATGGTGTACGCACAGGGCAGATCGTTGCAGAAGCGACGAATATGGCTCGAGATTTGACGAACGTGCCAGGCAATATCCTCGTGCCGAAGCTGCTTGCTGAAGAAGCCGTGACCATTGCGAACGCACATCAGCTTGAAGTCGATATTCTGGATGAGCAGCAGATTGCAGACCTTGGGATGGGCGGATTGCTCGCAGTCGGGCAAGGCAGTGCGAATCCTCCTCGCATGATCGTGCTCAAATACCACGGCGCAGACGACGCAGAGGATGTATTCGGTCTTGTCGGCAAAGGCATTACCTTTGATACAGGTGGGATATCGCTGAAGAAAGCCTCAGGGATGGAAGAGATGATTAGCGATATGGGCGGTTCGGCTGTTGTCCTTGGTGTCATGCAGGCGATTGCGCAGCTGCGTCCTCGAATAAATGTCATTGCAGTGATCCCATCGGCAGAGAATATGCCATCATCGAGTGCTTTTAAACCCGGGGATATCGTGAAGACACTCAGCGGACGTACCATTGAGATTCTGAATACGGATGCAGAGGGACGTGTTGTTCTTGCAGACGGCATGACCTATGCGAAGCAGCTTGGGGCGACCAAGCTCATCGATGTGGCGACGCTTACAGGTGCGGTGCTCGTTGCGCTAGGCGATGTGGCAACCGGCGCGGTAACGAATGATGAGACGTTCTTACAGGAATTCATCGCTGCTTCCAGACGGACGGGCGAGAAGGTGTGGCAATTGCCTGCATACGACGAGTTCTGGGATATGCTAAAAAGCGATGTTGCCGATTTGCGTAATAGCACGGGTTCACACGGTGCGACGATTACAGCGGGCTTATTTATTGGCACATTTGCGGAAGGACTCCCGTGGATTCACTTGGATACAGGGGGTACGGCATTTCTGATGCGTGACCGTGGGATTGATAGTAAAGGGGCTACAGGGGAGATGGTCCGTACCATTACGGAGCTCTTCATGTCACAGGAAGATCAATAATAACAAGAAGGGAGAAAGAGCCGGATTATTCTGGGCTCATTCTCCCTTTCACATTCATTTTAGCGCTTGACATCCTCGGACTCTGGGCGTTGTGTTGAAGAACATTGGTTCATATGACAGGATTTATGCTGTGAGCAAGAAGCACATGCGCCTTGTCTGCTCTTGCGGAAATATCGGTATAATGTCCATGAGGCGTAACCGACGATGACCGAAATAATTAGAACATCCACCATATTCGAATCGCTCCTTCAAGTGATATTAACATCTATGTCAAGCCGATCCATAGCCCGATTTGATAGATCAGAACGCTGACCGTGTAAGCAAGCACGAGTCCGTATGCAATTGAGAATAAAGTCCACCGCATCGATGCGGTTTCTTTTCGGATGACGCCAACTGTAGCAAGGCATGGTACGTATAATAGAATAAAAGCCATGAAACTGTAAGCCTGAAGCGGTGTGAAAGCATGCTTGATCTGCGTCTCTAAGCCTGCCATATCCGGCGTGTGATAGATAATGTTCATGGTGGATACAACAATTTCTTTGGCCATAAACCCCGTTAGTAAGGATGCCCCTGCTTGCCAAGTGCCGAATCCAACGGGCGCGAGAATTGGAGCGAATATCCCACCGATTAATGCAAGGAAGCTATGGTCCATGTCGACCCCGAACCCGCTCGGTCCGGCATAAGATAAGAACCAAATGACTACCGATCCCCCCAGAATGAACGTACCGGCTTTTCGAATGAAGCCTTTTCCTTTTTCCCATGTATTCCGCAGCAAGGAGCGGGCTTGAGGCATCCGATAAGGCGGAATTTCAATGACGAACATCGATTTCTCACCTGTATAGAATAAGTGCGTGAACAATTTAGCTAATAAGAGAGCAAGTACAATGCCAAGAAGATATAGTGAGAAGACGACGGCTGCCTTATGACTGACGAAAAATGCACCTACGAACAAACTATAGACCGGCAGCCTTGCAGAACAAGACATGAGCGGCGTGAGCAGCGTTGTTACGAGACGTTCCTTCGGTTGTTCAATTGATCTTGCAGCCATAACTGCCGGGACGTTACAGCCAAATCCGATGATAAAAGGGATAAAGGATTTGCCGTTCAGTCCGACCATCTCCATCACACGATCCATCACAAGGGTCACGCGGGCCATATAACCAGAGTCTTCAACAAATGAAATCAAGAAGAACAACATGAAGATTTGGGGAATGAAGACGAGAACGCCGCCTACGCCCGCAATGATACCGTCGACGATCAATGCATGGGTGAATTCAGACGCGCCAACCGCCGTGAGTGCTTGATTCACCATGTCACTGATTGGGCCACCAATGAACCCGTCCAATAGATCAGAGAGCGGTTGTCCGAACCAGTCGAAAGTCAATTTGAACAGAAGGAACATAAATGCCAGGAAGATGGGCAAGCCGAGCCATTTATGTGTAATGATCGCGTCGATTCGCTCGGTTAGCGAATGAGCTTGAGCGTGCTGCCGATCCACACATTGCTCCATCAATTGCCGTATGAAGTCCATTCGCACACTACGGATGAACTGTGGCAGGTGAAGGGCTTCACTCGATTCGCGTAAGGCTTCTTCAGTCTGCTGATAGAGTGCTCGAAGCGGTTCCATCGGCATAATGTTAGACAGCGTATCGATAACAACCGGATTGTTCTCAAGAAATTGAAGGCCAAGCCAGCGTGGATTAGGCAGATGTTCATACTGCTGGATCTCGCCTATAAATGTCAGTATCGCTTGTTCCACGATCGGACCGTAATCGATACGGAAATGACTTGAAGGAAGGTGAGGCTCTGAAAGATGACTCATCATCTGATTCGTTCCTTGTCCCGTACGTGCGACAATCGGGAGAACAGGAACATGCAGCATGGTAGATAATTTCTCGGTATCCACGTGGATGCCACGAGACTTAGCGACATCGATCATATTTAATCCGATGAGGAAGGGTTTGTTGTATTCGAGAAGCTGTATAGTAAGGTAGAGATTTCGTTCGAGTTGAGAGCTGTCTATGATATTTAGCACAGCGTCAGGAGATTCTGTTAGCAGAAAATTTGCAGCGACGCTTTCGTCACTGGATAGAGGATGTAAAGAGTAGATGCCGGGCAGATCAACGAGCTGGCCTTGCTTGTTCCGCAGGAGTCCAACCTTCTTCTCAACGGTGACACCGGACCAATTGCCGACATATTCATAAGATTTCGTGAGGGTGTTGAAGAGTGATGTTTTGCCTGTGTTCGGGTTACCGGCTAGCGCGATCGTTCTCATCGGAGGATCACCTCGATTTTCTTCGCTTCTTGTCTGCGAATACCGAACATTTGTCCATTCGATTCACAGGTGATCGGGCCACCGAAGGGCGCTTTTCGCTTCATGTGAATTTCAGACCCAACGGTAATGCCTAAATCAAGCAGCCTCCTGCTGACGAGTATATGGAGTTCGACGCAGCTATGAATGCGGACGGTTGAACCCGGTGCAACGCTGGCTAGGTTTACGATGGCTTGGCTGTTCATTGTCATTCATCCTTGTTTCGTATTTTGAGTGAGAATAGTTATCATTGTGAACAATTTCACTATATCATGATGAAGATGAAGGGACAACCTAGAAAGTTTGTCGATTTTGCGTCGAAATCGGGGAGGAAATGCAGAAAATCCTTTTGATTTACCACACTAATTCAAGTAGAATGGAAGGAAATGAAAAAGAGGATCAAAGGAGACAAGCTTAATGAAGACAAATCATTGTAAAATCGTCGACTGTACCATTCGTGATGGCGGCCTCGTGAATAATTGGGACTTCAGCATCGAATTCGTTCAGAATCTATATGCTGGATTGAATGAAGCAGGCGTTGATTATATGGAAATCGGCTACAAGAACTCCCCGAAATTATTAAAAGGTGCCGATGAAGTCGGACCTTGGCGTTTCCTAAATGATGATTTCCTTCGTAAAGTCATCCCGCAAAAAGGAAATACGAAATTATCAGCCCTCGTCGATATCGGTCGCGTTGATGAGAACGACATTCTTCCTCGCAGCGAGAGCATGCTCGATCTTATCCGCGTTGCATGCTATAGCAAGGACGTCGATAAAGCGCTTGATTTGGTGCAGAAATTCCATGATCTTGGCTATGAGACGACGCTGAACATTATGGCCTTGTCGAATGTGATGGAGCATGAGCTGCTCGAAGCGTTCGAGATGATCAGGGAAAGTGTCGTGGATGTTGTCTATATCGTCGATTCCTATGGCAGCCTGGATCATAACGATATCGAACATCTCGTTGAGAAGTTCAAGCTGCATTTGCCGAACAAACGTCTTGGCGTGCATACGCACAACAATATGCAATTGGCATTCTCCAATTCGCTCATTGCTGCGGAGCTAGGCGTTGAATTGCTTGATGCGTCGGTATACGGTATGGGCCGTGCCGCTGGGAACTGCCCGACAGAGCTTCTTGTAACGCATCTGAAGCACAGCAAGTATTCCTTGCGTCCGGTCCTTGATATCATTGAGCGCTACATGGTTCCGCTTCGTGAGCGTGAAGAGTGGGGCTATATCATTCCTTACATGATCACGGGAACATTGGACGAGCATCCACGCTCTGCGATGGCGCTTCGTGCATCGGATGATAAAGATAAGGCTGTTGATTTCTATGACCGCCTAACGACTCCGGAAACGGCAATCACAAAACCTAAATCATAAATGAACGGAAGCCATGCTATTCGTAAACATACGAGTTCATGGCTTTTCTCATGCCCAATTGTATATTGAAATTGAAACAAACTTCCATCCTTCTGCGTCTAGTGCGTATCTCAGATTCATCAAGAAATGAGGGATATCTTTTGCGACGATACATGTTCATAATGACTATATGTTGTGCGTTATTGTCAGCTACGGCGTGCAGCTCCAACCTAGGGACTAGCCCGAATAACGGCTCTTCGACGCCAATCGTAACGCCGTCCAAGGAAATATCGAAGGACAACGAGACGAAGCCACAAGAGAAGCTGGAAGCTTTGCTGCAGAAGGAATTGTCGCAGACGAAGGGTGCAGCCGATGCTGTGGGCTTAACGGAGCGCTACATGAAAGGGGTAAAGACAGAACAAGCAGATCAAATGTTCATGCTGCTTGAAGGTTTCTATGGAGCTCATCTGCAAGAGGCAGAAGCACAAGTAAGCCATCCCGACATGCAGAAAAAGCTGATTGCACTAACGCTGCCGATATCGTTGGAGAAAGCTTCGCAATTGAAGGATATAGACATGAAGGATTTGGTCGTGAACCTGATGAAGGGGAAATATAAGCTGGAATCCGCGGAAGGGATGATCTTCCCTGTCGTGGATTACGAAGCCTTAAAGTCTTTCCAACCGAATGTATCGAAACCAATGCAAGACTATATCACATTAATGGCGGACGACTCCAATCGGCCTGTTGCAAAGGATGCGGGCCTCTTTATTCCTCGCGAAGAGCTGATTCAGAGGACATTGCATGCAGAGAAGTTTCTGACTTCTTATCCAGATTCCCCACGTTATGACAGGATCAAGCAGTTGTATTTGAACGAACTGCACATGGTATTGTTCGGGTTAGACAATACACCGACCTACGATTGGGATTCATTCAAGCTTCAGGCGGAGATGAAGCAAGAATTGCAGAAGCTCGCACAGGATCGTGAGAACACGCTAACTGGAGATATGGTGAAGGAATTCCTCGCCGTTCTAAAGCTATCGAAGGATCAGTTGTATGTGAAGGATAAAGGTGAACAGAAGGATGTCCCAGAGGTTCGCGCTTATATGGATCAGATGGAACAACGTGTTGATACGCTGATCAGAACAAGAACGACGGAAGGCTGATGATGACGATTCGTCGAGATAAATGTGAAGAAGGACATGAGCGGCAGCGTTATGCTGTGTACATGTCCTTTTTATTGTGCGCTTCCTACAATACTCTGCGGATGAATAACAGATTCTCCGCCCAGTGCCCGGAGGTTATATCGCTGATTTGTACGCCGGGATCTCCCCAGGTATGAATGATTTTGCCATTCCCCATATAAATACCAACATGTCCTGGAATGCTAGCATCGTTGAATCGACCAGGTACTCGGAAGAATACGAGGTCGCCCGTCGCCATATTGCTCTTCGTGACAGGTGTTCCCATGTTACCTTGATCCCTTGCGAGACGTGGTAAGCTAACCCCGAAATTAATAAATACATGCTGGGTAAAGGAAGAGCAATCGAATTTTTTGGATTGGGCATACGGCTGAGCTCCAAAATCATAAGGTGTCCCAAGATAGTTGCGCGCATAATTGACAACTGCCTCTGGGTTCGTGCCACCTTTACTAAGCGGCCGGATTCCACGAACACTTTGCGTTTTTATATGGGAATTGATCGGTCCTTTGTCTTGTAAATTGCCGATGATCATTTTGCGTTGATTTTTATTCCAATACATTTTCGTCTGCAAGAGTTCGGACAAGGCATTCGTCGACATATATAATCGACCTTTTAGGCGAACTGGCGCTTGACTTAAGGTAACTGGCGAGCCGAGGGAGGTGGCTTCCAGATTGTCGGTTTGTACCTCATACATCGGATCGGTATAACCGATCAGCGTCCGGTTCCGCGTCTCATGCAATTGAAAACCTAAGGATTGAACCGCTTGCTTGACAGGGACCCATACCGTACCGTCTTTCTCTGTGAGTACTACCTGGTCGTGAAAGCTGCCTGAAGCATTGTAAGTTTTAGGGTGATCCATCGGTTTGCTGCAGGAAGCAAGGACAAGACCAATGCATGTCAACATCAATAGGATTCGTAAGCGGTGAGTTCGAGATTTCTTGGACATTGTAGCAGTCACTCCCGTATGTTTTTTTCTATTTTGTGATAAAGTAGCTGCTTCTATGTAAAGTGTGACGTTGGATGATGGTTTCGGCTTTAAATTGAAATTTTTATTGATGTGGATTGACAAAATATTCATTATCGCATAATATGTAACCAATGGTTAGTAACCAATGGTTAGTTATGAGGTTAAGGGGGTTTCCTGGTGAATCAGACACCATCGAAAATAAAAGGTACACGTGCTGAAGAGACAAAACAACGGATCCTGCGTGCTGCAGGGGAATTGTTTGAAGAGAAGGGATTTCAAGCAGTTACGATGAGAGAAATTGCTAAGCAGGCAGGATGCTCACATACGGCGATCTATATGCATTGCAAGGATAAGGAGGATCTGCTGCATCAATTGGTGATCCCACCCCTTACGGAGTTCAAAACGGAAGCGGATGAACTACTCCACTCCGGGAACGAGTCACGCAGCGTGCTGCAGCAGATCAGTATGAAATGGATTGCGTTCTGCTTGAAGCATCGCAGCATAGCATCCGTATTGATCACAATCAAGTCTGTTCGAGTGGATGAAGCTGAACCTGAATTGCCGCTCAATCAGCTGCGTCTTGATATTTACCGCCAACTTGAAGAGGTGCTTATCACGAATTTACCAAGCAGGCTCACGGCAGAGCAACGTCTCACTTGTTCACGAATCTATTTCTACATGTTAATGGGAATTGTGCATACGTATATCGATAATGAAGAGGGCACGTCAGTGCTTATGGAACGTCTTACACCAATCATTGAGACAACAATGGATGTCATGATCGCGGGAATGATTCAACAATTTACAGTCAAAGGAGAGATATAATATGAAATGGACACAAGTATCGGAGCAAATTTGGAGAGGTAAAGGATGGCTCATTTTCCCGTTCATTCCTGTTCATGTGTGGTTAGTCCGTGATGAAGCTGAAGGTGGCTGGACACTAGTTGATGCAGGAATGAAGAACATGGCACAAAGGGTATTGGCGCATGTCAAACAATTGAATCAGGGACCGATTCGCACCATTGTATTGACGCACGGACATATGGATCATGTGGGTGTCATTGATGCGATTGTGGAGGAGACAGGCGCGAAGGTCTATGCTTATGCAGAAGAGATTCCATATATGGAAGGTGAGCGGATGTATCCGCGTCGCAAGAAGTTGGAGTTCAATGTGAAACGCGGACTCGCTCAGCCGCTCCCTGTGAATGAGCAAGGCGAATTATTACCGGTCGGTGGACTTACGCCCTATTTCGCACCTGGGCATTCGCCAGGGCATGTCGTCTTCTATCATGAAGGCGATGAGATCCTGCTCGCCGGAGATCTATTCACTTCCAATCGCAGCGGGAGCAAATTGAAGCGCCCGATGCCAATGTTCACTGCTGATATGGATCAGGCCATGAAGAGCGCACGTATCGTAGAGAAACTGAAGCCAAGACAGCTTGAAGTATGTCATGGGAGTGCTGTATTAAATCCGGTCAGTCAGTTACACGCGTATCTGAACGTGTAAAGAAAAGCTGAACATCAAGGAAATGTAATAAAAATGGAGCCGCAATGCGCGGCTCCATTTTACATAGGGTACGAATAAGTTCGATATTCATTTATCATCAATGACAACGTATTCACGTTCGCCGGTCTTGGGATTGTAGTAAACTTGATAGGTCAAGCCATCCTTCGGATCAACGAATATTTCATTCGTTTTGATATAGTCCCCTGAATAGAGCGGGCTTTTGTCTTGATTGGACTTGCTGCGATACCGCTTGTCATAATATGCCCAGCTTAGCCATAAGAGGATCAGGAAAAGAACAATTTGGAATCCCCAATAGCCGAAGAGCCATATCATGGCAAGCGTCTCACTTTGACCACCGTACCATAGGCCACGATTTCACTCATATTCTGCGCGACTTCACCGCTGTCAAATCGCATCATGACAATGGCATCTCCGCCCATGGCATGCGCGTTCTGTACCATCCGATCCATCGCTTGGCGACGCGCGTCTTCGATCATTTGCGTGTATTGTTTGACTTCTCCACCGACAATCCCCTTTAGGGATGCCATGATATCTCCGCCAATCCCTCGTGCGCGAACGACAACGCCGAACGTAGGCCCAAGGACTTCGACCACTTCGTGACCAGCAATATTTTCTGTTGTTACAACGATCATGTGATCAGCTCCTTCTGTTATGTATTTTTCTCTAAGTCATTCATTAATATTACGTGCAACTTCTAAAAAAATTTCATTTTAATTTTATTGAAAAAAATATTGAAATTTTATCCATTGGTGATATGATACTGATATACATCAAAATTAAAGCCCTTTAACTTTCAGGTATCCAACAGCATGAATCGCTAGATTCGAAGTAATCCTTGTATCTAATGGTAGATTCAGAGTATTTACTGTAAATCTTACGCTGTTTTACCCCTTAAGTTAAAGGCTTTTTTTGTATTCAAAAGTTAAAGCCCTTTAATTTTGATGTTACTAAAAATACAAAGGGGGAGGGTGGCGGGATGAAATTATCCGCATCCGGCAGGGAGAATTTTTATTTCTATCTCTTTATTATGCCGTGGCTTATCGGATTTATTATCTTTGCATTATACCCAATCGCAGCATCACTCTTTTACAGCTTCACGGATTATGACATTATCAGCTCGCCGAAGTTCGTTGGTCTTGCCAACTATCAAGAACTATTCCAAGACGAATTGTTCTACAAATCCATTTGGGTAACCTTCAAGTACACGATTATTAGCGTGCCGCTTACCCTGATTCTATCGTTAATCTTCGCCATGCTGATCAATCAGAAAATTCCAGCCAAAGGGTTCTTCCGAACAGCTATGTATTTTCCTAGTATGGTGTCCGGGGTATCGATGTCCTTGCTCTGGTTCTGGATCTTCAATCCCCAAATTGGATTTTTCAACTACATCTTGTCTTGGTTCGGTGTGAAGCCTCAGCTCTGGTTCTTGGATGAGCACCTCGCATTGTGGGCGTTAATTATTATGTCCTTCTGGGGAATGGGTGCAGGAATGCTGATCTTCCTCGCAGCACTACAAGGTGTACCTGCAAGTTTGTTAGAAGCGGCTAAACTTGATGGCGCAAGCCGGTGGTCTACGTTCTGGAACGTCACATTCCCGATGATTTCTCCGATTTTCTTATTCCAATTGATCATGGCAATTATTGAATCCTTCCAAGTGTTTACTCCAGCGTATGTCATGACCCAAGGCGGTCCGAATTACTCCACGAGATTTTACGTCTACCACTTATACGAATCAGCCTTCAAAAATTTCCGTTTAGGCTATGCCTCTGCGATGGCCTGGTTGCTCCTCATCGCCGTACTGATCATCACGTACATCATCATGAAGACATCCAACCACTATGTGTACTATGAGGGGGGAAAAGAATCATGATGAACAAACAACTCATCAGCCGGGGGCTCGCATTCCTTATTCTAATTGTGTGTACGGCAGCGATGATCTCACCGATCTTTTTCATGATCTCGACGTCACTCAAGACCAAAAGTGAAATGCTGTTATTTCCGCCAACGTGGATCCCGCAATCATTTCAATGGGAGAATTTCAAGGAATTGTTCACGAACGATGAGATTAAATTCGGCGTGCTGTATCAGAACAGTATCATCATTGCTGTGTTGACGGTTATTGGAACCGTTTTCTCATCGGCCGTTGTCGCCTATGGGTTCTCCCGATACCGAGGCAAAGGACGGAATCTCATGTTCATGCTGATGATTTCGACGATGATGCTGCCTTATCCGGCGATTATGATCCCGCAATTTTTATTGTTTTCGGAAATGAATTGGATGGATACGTTCCTGCCGTTGATTGTCCCAGCTTTTTTCGGGTCCGCGTATCAAATTTTCTTATTGCGGCAGTTCTTTAATACCTTACCGAATGAGCTGTATGATTCTGGCAAAATCGATGGCGCGTCAGAACTAAGGATGTTCCGCAGTATTGCCTTGCCTTTGTCAGGTCCCGCACTGGCAACGGTTGCGATCTTCTCCTTCGTATGGAGTTGGAATGATCTATTGGCTCCGGTCTTGTATTTGAATTCGCAGGAGAAATTTACGCTTCCGATCGGAATGGCGGCCATGATCTCTTCGAAATTCCGAATTGCACCTTGGAACCTGCTCATGTGTGCTGCGATTATGGCGGTTATTCCTGTTGTGGCGTTGTTCGCTGTCGCACAGAAACGATTTACCGAAGGGATTGTACTTACAGGTATTAAATAATCGTTCTTCGATTCGTTCATGTATATAAATTGTACAAATTGCTAAGGGGGATATAAGAATGAAAAATGGTCGTAAATTGTGGTTTGTTATGTTAGCAACATCGATGCTATTAACACTCTTCTTGTCTGCATGTGGGAAGGGTGGTTCTTCGGAAGGAAGCAGCTCGGATCCCGTGACGATCACCTACTATACGATTGATTCGCCGGACCGCACGTTCGTGGAGAAGTTGATTCCAGATTTCGAGAGCAAACACCCGAACATTAAAGTCAAAGTCGATAAAGCGCCATACGAGCAATTTGATTCCAAGCTGCAAGCGAATATTGCTGCCAAAAAATCGCCAGACATCACATCCCATTTCGGTTATGGCGGCTTTATGGAGTATTACAATAAGGGGCTGCTGACAGATCTTACAGATATTATGAAGGTAGATAACTTTAAGGCATCGGATTACGGTATTCAAGACGAATTGATGAACATCTATAAAGTAGATGGGAAGACCTATGGTATTCCTTCGAACAACTACGTAACGCTAATGTTGTACAACAAGGATATGTTCGACAAAGCGGGCGTATCGTATCCGCCATCGGATTATGAAGATAAGAGCTGGACGTTCGACAAAATGATTGAGATGGCGAAGAAATTAACGGTGGTGTCCGATGATATTACGAAGACGCAGTATGGTGTCGATTTCGGATGGGGCGAACTCGATATGCGTCCGGCTTATTTCGGTGCCAAAGTATATTCGGATGACGCGTGGACGAATGGCGGCAAGCCAAGCGAGACGTATTTCGGCTCGCCTGAAGCGATCGCAGCATACCAGAAGTGGATCGGACTGATCTGGGATCAGAAGGTATCCCCACCTCCAGCATTCTCCAAAGCCGTTGCCGGACAATTCGGCGATCCGTTCCTCTCCGGTAAAATCGGAATGTCGGTTGTTGGTTCATGGAGTCTAGCAAGTCAGAAGGACTTCAACTTCAAAGTAGGTGTTGCCGCGGTACCGATCGGTGGGAACAAAGACGTGCGCAGCGTGCTCTATGTTGATCCCTTGTTCGTCTTGAAAGATTCCAAGCACCCGAAAGAAGCATATGAGTTCATCAAATACATGCTCACGACAGAAGTGCAGGAAAAGTCGATTGAGTTAAGCGGCGGAACGCCTCCAGTCAATGACAATGCCAAAGAGAAATATTATAATAGCTTCGAGGGTGTTGATCCTCAAGTGATCAAGCAAGTGTATGAAGGTGCTAACAAATATGGTGTCGAATCGTATAATCATCTGATCTCGAATTATTCGCAATTGAATGAGCTGCTCATTAATGAATTCCAGTCCGTTCAGAATGGGGATCAGAAGGTTGAGGCGGCACTGCCTGGCATCCAAGAAAAAATCACAAAATTGTTGGAGCGTCTGAATAAATAGGGTTTGCCCTATAGTGGGTGGAGAGAATCGTGATGAAGGTCAGTATTTTTGATGTGGCAAAAAAATCAGGTTTATCCGTCGTCACGGTATCCCGGGTTCTGAATAATTCACCTTCTGTTCGCGAGAAAAATCGGCAAAGGGTGCTCGATGCTGTCAAAGAGCTGGACTATGTTCCAAATGCGGCTGCAAGAACACTAGCTCGCGGGAAGACACGTATCGTCGGTCTCATTGCAACGACATTACATGACTCTTTTCTGGATGAAATTATGCATGAGATTACTTCAGAATTAGAATCACATGGATATTTCCTGGTGCTGTCAGTATCCAAGGACAAAGAAGATAAGAATCCTTACTTGATTCAAGAAGAGCGTGTGGATGGCCTTATCATCCTCTCACCGATTCATGAATTGGAGTACGTGACGGAATTGAAGAAAAGAAAGCTTCCTTTCGTGCTGGTCGATAACCAGCTGAACATTCCGTCCGTTTCCAGTGTCATCGTCGACAATGATCAGGGTGGATATGATGCAACGAAATATTTGATTGAATTAGGCCATACGCGTATCGCGCATATTCGTGGGCCGCATGTGTTTCGAAGCTCCATTGACCGTGAGAAAGGTTTTCTTCGCGCGTTATCAGAAGCTGAATTAGAGCCTTTTATCGTGGAGGAAGCAGAATTTTCGATCGCAGAGGGGTATGATATTGTTCGGAAATGGATTCAAGAGGATCGGCTGCCGACGGCCATTTTTGCTGGGGATGATAATCTTGCCTTTGGAGCGATTAACGCATTGTCCGAAGCGGGAATCCGGGTGCCGGATCAAGTATCAATCGTTGGATTCGATGATCAATATCTTGCGGAGGCGCTCAGGCCTCACTTAACGACGGTTAGACAGCCTGCGACGCAGATTGCGAGGACAGCTGTCGATCTAATCATGAAGCAAATTCAAGGCACGAGCAAACGGAACACGATCGTCAAGCTGCAGCCAGAGCTCATTGTTAGAGATTCAACGCGCAGTATCCGGTAGATATGTGACATGCTAGAGAACGAGTGTGGATGAAGCGAGGACCCTTTGTAGTAAGGGACTCGCCTTCATTCGCCCTCGTTTTTTTGTGTATAAAAATGGTTTACAGTGCGTGCTGGCGATGATAAGATTTGGAGGAAACAACCGTTATTGTAATTAAAAATGGAGCATAACTCCGAATAACCATTGAGTCTACGTTGTTCACCAAATCTATCAGCTGGGACGTGTATAAAATGAATCAACAGGATCTTATTCAACGTTTTGCAGGGAAATTGATTGTCTCGTGTCAGGCATTATCGGGGGAAGCCTTGCATGGGAGTGATGTGATGGCTAAGATGGCAGTAGCCGCGGCACGCGGTGGAGCAGCAGGTATTCGGGCGAATTCGCCTGTAGATATTGCTGCAATCCGGGAGCAAGTGGATTTACCGATTATCGGCCTCTGGAAATGCGATTATCCAGATTCAGAAGTCTATATAACCCCAAAATATAATGATGTCGAAGCGGTTGTAAAGGCAGGGGCGGACATCGTGGCGATGGATGCGACTTTACGGGAGAGACCGGATGGCGAGAAGTTGGAGGATATTGTCCGTAAGGTGAAGGCTAATTATTCGTGTCTATTGATGGCGGATATCTCGACCCTTGAAGAAGGCCTTGAGGCTTATCGTCTTGGCTTTGACATTATTTCGACAACACTATCTGGCTATACCGATTACAGTCCAGCGATTGCAGGACCTGATATGGAACTCGTTCAGGAATTATCGAAGCAAGTGCCTATTCCTGTGTTTGCTGAAGGACGTATTTACACGCCTGAACAGGCAGCAGCATTGCTCCAGATGGGTGCGTATGCCGTTGTCGTCGGTGGAGCGATTACCAGACCACAGAGCATAACTGAGCGATTCGTCGATACAATCAATGAAAGTCGAAGATCCGCATCGGAATAAAGGAGAACGAATAGCATTGAACAAAGGAAATGAAGGATCCAATACGTTAGTGATGATCGATAGCATGTATAAGTCATTGTCTCGTACCGAGCAGAAGATTGCAGATTATATTAAAAGTGATCCAGAGAGTGTCGTCTATGCGACGTTGACTGATTTGGCGGAAAAAGCAGGAGCGGGAGACACATCCGTCCTTCGGTTGTGTCGGAAGCTTGGTTTTCAAGGCTATCAGGAGTTCAAATTGTCTCTTGCGCAAGAACTGGTTCATCGCGTAACAAGTGAAGATGGTGACGTTCACGAGGATGATTCCCTTGCTACCATTGCTAGTAAGATCACGTCGGAGAATAAGTCATTTTTGGAGAATACACTAGCGCTATTAGATACACAAGAAA
>Ga0209025_1002638_pt1 | contig 18380 bp, 16 predicted proteins | sample AraplaMF_Col_mLB_FD_184256 | JGI IMG/M metagenome (GOLD analysis project Ga0209025, IMG submission 184256) | Arabidopsis root microbial communities from the University of North Carolina, USA - plate scrape MF_Col_mLB (SPAdes) (version 2) | ecosystem: Host-associated > Plants > Roots > Endosphere... | reverse complement strand
TTAAATTTTTCCTATTTAGTACCTACCGCACTCACAAAAAAGCACCTCTCATTAATTTATATTATAGTCATTGAAATCTAATTTACTGAAATCATCATACTATATGTTTTGTGAGAAGTAAAGGTGTTAGGCTATTCCCTTGCAGATTGTAAAACTTTCATATAATCTACCTTTTTCTCAAGGGTCTTTTTCGCATCTTCAGCCGTTACTATATAATCTACCGCAATATGTAGTAATACATCCTTATTAGCATTTGGCAACTGAATCGTTATATCATCCACACTACTCTTACTATCTTCAATCGTTTTATTAAATTCCTGAATACTTCTTGCAAGCTCCGCTAATGTTTCCATATGTGCAGAATTGTTTACATCTAAAACAGTATTACTTCTGAAAACCGCTGTAACATAATGCTTCGGATGCTTCTTCGATATTTTTTTCTCTTCATCCTTGCCGAAAATAATATCTCCTGTCTGCATTCGATCGAAAGTAAGTATAGTATTATTCCTTTTTTCTTCATAATATGTATTGAACCTTTCTCGTAAATCGTTCGCTCCTTTTTTTATTTTATAATTATCATTCTCTACCTTTGGAGAGGTTCGTCCATCGAAGTATATTTGAAATTGCAGATATGGTTCATCTACTTGCTGTACATAAGCGATTCGTGTATCTGGTCCTAAAAAATCCTTACCTTGACTAGGTATTTCAATTCGATCTAGTTTTACAGAAATACCATGCTCCGATTTTGTATAACTTTGTGCTTTTTGTTCAATTTCTTCATTCGATATATCACATGATGTTAATAATAATAAACTAAACATTATGCTATATTTCATTATTGTTCTTTTCATATTGCCTCTCCTTTTGCTACTACTGCCTATACAGAAATGTCCTTATCGATTTTAAATTACGATTTATATAAAGAACTTCTTTTAATAACTAACAGTGCAAAAACACCTAATTTATTATCCTTTTACACTTATAGTGTAATTTTACACCATATTCATTTTACCGTAAAGCAAATATACTATCTATTTAAGTCACGTTAAAAACATACTAATTAGTTCCATAGCACCCACAGTACAATTTTTATTATTACGAAAAACAATATATAAATCTTTTATATTTAACGTTCGGTAGTACATTATAATTTTTAAAGCCTTGCTATTTCAGGCGAGGCTTTTTAATTTCTATCAGGGATTTTTTGTGATTTGTTGTATTTCATAGTTATATAGGAATATAGCTACATATTTAGAAAGGAAATGATTATGACTGGACTTAAAGATTGACTACAATTAGATGATAAAAAGAAATGGGATTTAACGGATATTTACCATACAATTGAAGATTAGGAAAGCGATTTTCATAAAATTGAAGTATTAACGAAAGAATTACACGAGTTGGTGGTGGTTCTGGGGTAAGAGTTACATCCGCCAGAACTAATCTATTACTTTTAAACTAAGAAGATGTTCTTCGAGTACGAATAAGAGAAGCCACGGGTGACATTATTTATTCCAACGCATCTCTCGTTGTTTTAAAAGTCGACTAGTTCATTTATGAAAAAAAGATTTAGGAATGATAACAATATAAAAAGAAGAGGAAGACTGAAATATAAGTCTTCCTCTTCTTTTCTATCACCAACTCACTGCTGAACATATATGGAAACTGATCCTCCACTTACATGGAACTGCCCCCATCCGTCCTTATTAATTGTTACAGTATTTGTTTGATTACCCGTCATATCGTACCATACTTCCCCTGCGTTATTCTTTCCAACTTCCATCCACTTTGATCCTCCTGGTCCATCTGAGATTAATGTTGCTAGACCGGAATCCGCATGTACACCATCACCTTCTCTTGTCCATCCAATTACATCTGGATGGTCTAAATAATCACGCTGCGTACCATATGCAAAGTTTTTTCGTGCCGTCAAAATTGGATCAATTTTATCTTTTAACGCTGGAATTTCATAGCTACTATTTCCGTTTGTCCCATAGTAATCACCATAGAAAACTGAAGGATAACCCTCTGCACGAGTTAAAATAAATGCATATGCCAACGGTTTAAACCACGGACTTACTACAGATTCCAATGACTGTCCAGGCTGAGAATCATGATTCTCAACGAGAGTAACTGCAAGTGCAGGGTGATTTTGCATGACTGTTCCATTTAAAATAGTTCTCATATCATAATTCCCATTTCCTTTTGAAGCATAATGAAAATTGTAATGCAGTGGTGCATCAAATACAGATTGATTATAATTGACCTTCGCTAAATAATTATTTAAAGTTTGAATATCATTTTGCCAATATTCAGCCACCGTAAACATTTCTTTCCCTGTTTGCTGTCTGACATGATTTACCCAATCGCGTAAATATTCATGATCAATATGTTTAACAGCATCTAAACGAAAGCCATCTAAATTTAATTCATTCGCATACCACGTCCCCCAATTTTTCATCTCATTCGCAACATCTGGATGATCAAAATCAAGATCTGCATACATCAAATAATCATAATTTCCATTCTCGCTAGACACTTCCCAGTCCCATGCTTTACCTATCCCCCTAAATTTATAAATTCGATTTAATTTCCTTCCTTCATCCCAATCCGTTCCGTCAAAATGATACCATTTCCATTTGAAATTAGAATAAGTATCTCCGCGCCCTGGAAAGTTAAACCCCGTCCATGCATTAATTTCATAATCACCTGATACTTCAATATTTCGATTATTACGGTCTACCTCAACAGCCGTTACATTTTCAGTATAATCTGCTCCACCTTTATGATTCATAACTACATCGCCGTATACATCGATGTTTTGCTTATGTAAAGCTTCGATTGCAGATTTCAATTGTGCTTTCGTCCCATATTTTGTTCGTACCGTTTCTTTTTGATTGAATTCCCCTAAGTCATATAAATCATATGCTCCATATCCTACGTCATTTTGCGTAGTTCCTTTATATGCAGGCGGTATCCAAACAGATGTAATTCCTTTCTGAGCTAAATTTCCAGCATCCGAATGCAAGCGGTTCCAATGATTCCCATCATTCGGAGCATACCACTCAAAATATTGCATTAACGTTCCATTGTTAACTGTATCTGCATACACTTTACTTCCCCCATGTATACTAGGTAAAAACAAAACAACCGATAAGCCGACTACTGTTATTTTTTTTAACATATTTACAACATCCCCTTCCAAGAAAACGTTTGCATAGTTTATCGAAATTATTATAATATTCGTTCTATAATTAGTAAAGTAGCAATCTCTCACTCTCCCACATTATTTTTTAGTCTAACTTCACATATTCACCAAATACTGCACCGTAGTTTTCATTTCACATCTTATTCAAGATTGTTTACAATTTACCTATAAAAGCATAACGGAGGGATTCTATGACGGACTTTCAAAAACAATTTTTTACAAGATTACATATAGAAGAAATACACAAAGTTTCATTTGAAGATTTACCTAACATTATGTACGCGATGGCACAAACCGTCCCTTTTGAAAACTTAAACATTCTCGAAAACAACTTTACAGAAATATCAAAAGAAAATTTAAAAGAAAAAATTTTAGTAAACAACCGTGGTGGTCTTTGTTATGAACTCAACCCTACTATGTATTACTTCCTTAAAGACGCTGGATTTGATGTTCATCTCGTTTCAGGAACAGTGTACAATGCTGCAAATTCTATATGGGCTGTTGATTCTGGTCATATCGCAACTGTTTTAACACACCATAATGAACTTTATTTAATTGAAGTAGGATTCGGATCATACTTACCTCTTGCACCTGTTCCTTTTTCAGGTGAAGTTACTCACTCCGTCACAGGAGATTATCGTATTCGTAAAGAAATGACCGAAAAGGGAAACTATATTTTAGAGATGCGTAAAAACAATGAGTTTTTGGATCAATCTTCTGCTGATGATTGGACGTTAGGCTATGCATTTTATATAGAAGAAGTGAATGAGGAAAAAGCAAATGCAGCACAAAAAATTATCGTTGAACATGAGAGCTCACCATTTAACAAAGTACCTCTTATTGTAAAACTAACCGAAGATGGGCATGCATCTTTAACAAAGGATAGTCTGACAATAGCGAAAAACGGTAAAAAAACGAAAGAAAACGTTACAGATGTACAATATAAAAATCTTTTACATTCAAAATTCGGAATTACATTATAATTTTTTAAGCCTTGCCATTTTAGCAAGGCTTTTCATTTTCCAGCAGGGATTTTTTGCAATTTGTTGTATTTCATAGTTATATAGGAATATAACTACATATTTAGAAAGGAAATGATTATGACTGAACTTAAAGATCGACTACAAGTAGATGATAAAGAGAAATGGGATTTAACGGATATTTATCATACAATTGAAGATTGGGAAAGCGATTTTCATAAAATTGAAGTATTAACGAAAGAATTACACGAGTTTAACGGAAACATTCATGATGGCAATAGTTTATTAGCTTATTTAACAAAGAGTGAAGAAATTTCTAGCATAATATCTTTAATGTTCGCTTATGCACGATTACAATCTGACCTTGATACGCGCGATACTGACGCTCAATCTCTTGTCGATAAAGTATCACAATTACATGTGAAAGTAAGTGCGGCTAAATCTTTCTTTTCCCCATTCTTACTTAGCGTAGATGAAAACACATTACATTCTTACATAGAAGAAGCAGAAGGTTTACAATATTATAAAGAAGACTTATTTGAATTGTACCGTTATAAAAAACACGTCTTGAATAAGGATCAAGAAGAGATTTTATCACAATTGGGCGAAGCACTTTCCTCTCCTCAGCATACGTACGGCATGTTAAATAATGCAGATATACTATTTGGTGAAGTGACTACTGATGAAGGAGAAAAAGTCACTCTAACACGCGGGATGTATGCAAAGTTAATAGAAGATGAAAATCGCGAGAAACGTAAAGAAGCCTATAAAGCTTATTACAAACCATACGTTCAATTAAAGAATTCTATCGCTTCTACTTTATCTGCTGCTATTAAAAATAATGTTACTGTTTCAAAGCTAAGAAACTATCCATCAGCTTTAGAAAAGTCATTATTTGGCGACATGGTTCCGAAAGAAGTATACGAAAATTTAATTGAGACGACAAAAAAAAATATTCAATCACTACATACCTATAATGAACTTCGAAAAGAAAAATTAAATGTGGATGAACTACGTCAATACGACTTGGGCGTTGATTTAGTAGCGGGTGTAAAACAAGACATTCCATATGACAAAGCATTTGACATGATGATCGAATCACTAGCTCCATTAGGTGAAGAATATATTGAGACATTAAAAAGCTTTAAAGATAAACGCTATATCGACGTGAGAGAAACGCCAGGAAAACGTTCCGGCGCTTATAACTTTGGTGTATACGGCGTTCATCCTTTCATTCTTTTAAATCATCACGATGATTTAAATAGCCTTTTCACTCTTACTCATGAATGTGGACACGGTATGCATACGCACTACTCACACGGATACCAACCAAGAATTTCTGCACACTATACTATTTTTGTCGCAGAAGTCGCTTCTACAGTAAATGAAGTGCTATTAATTCATCATTTATTAAAAGAAGCAAAAGATGCTGCTGTACGTAATCATTTAGTAAACCATTTCATCGATAAATTTAAAGGCACTTTCTTTACACAAATCATGTTCGCTGAGTTTGAAAAAATCACACATACAATGGCTGAGCAAGGTAAACCATTAAATGCCCAAGTCTTTAGCGAAGTTTATGAAAACTTGTTTAGGGAGTATAATGGCGACTCTCTCGTATTTGACGAAGAGGTAAAATACGGATGGGCTAGAATACCGCATTTCTATCGTCCATTTTACGTGTACAAATATGCAACTGGATTCGCTTCTGCAATCCAAATTGCCGATAAGTTATTAAGCGGTGATCCAAATGCTCAAAAACATTATATTGAATTCCTTAAAGGCGGAAGTTCTGACTATCCATTAAACCTATTGAAAAAAGCTGGTGTTGATTTAACTACGCCAGAACCGATTGAAAGTGCACTAAATCGTTTCAGCTCACTTGTTGAAGAGTTTTCAGCATTATAAAAAGCATGCAGAGTATATACTCTGCATGCTTTTTTCATTTCGGTTACTTTATGCCAAATGTTGCTGCGTCACACAGTGAATCATGCCACCATACGCAAACAGTTCATTTACATAAATACCGACAATTCTTCTTCCTGGAAACTGCCCTTCAATGATTTGAAGTGCTAACTTGTCATGCTCATCTCCATATATAGGAACTAATACAACTTCATTTCCAATATAAAAGTTCAAATATGAGCCCTTACAGTCTGCTTCTTTTACCATTTTTCTTGTCACCGGTACTGGTATGAGTTGAAATGGTTTTCCATCTATATTTCTTGCTTGTCGTAATTCTTGATAATGCTTTTCGTATGCCTCCAAAAGGTAGAATTCGCCTTCCCCGAAAGGATCATATTCATAAAGAATTGTATTTTCATTTACAAAACGTGCTGCCCCATCAATATGGTAATCCGTATCTTCATCATAATTATCCTCACCACGAATGCCCGATATCCATATAAAATTCGTTACCCCTAAATGCTTCGTTAACTCTATTTCAATCTCTTCCTGACTTAGTGTAGGATTTCGATTTTCATTTATAATAGAAGTTTTTGCCGCCATTAAGGTTCCATTTCCGTTTATCTCTATTCCTCCGCCCTCTAGACAGACACTAGAATTAACTTTTGGAATACTATACGTTTCACTTATTTTTGCCGGAATAACAGCATCATTTTCATACGGATATTTCTCGCCCCACCCATTAAAAATCCAGTGTGTTAAGCAGAGATTGCCTTCCTTATCTTTTACAAAAATCGGTCCATTATCTCTTATCCACACATCATCCGTCTCTTGAACTAAGAAATCAATTTTATCCATATCCACTTTCGCTTTCATTAACTTCGATTGGACATGCACTTTTTCTTCTTCATCATATACAACAATATGCACAATTTCTCCGTAATGAAGCTCCTTTGCCATCGTTACCCAAATATCATCTAGCTTACTCCTGTAACCTTCACCTCTATGAGCTTTATCATGAGGCCATTGGAGCCATGTCCCCTCATGCTTTTCCCACTCAGCTGGCATATAAAACAAACTACTTTCTATATTTCTCATACGTGTTCACCCCTTCTTCGAATGTAAGTTTAGTCTAAACTTTGACATCGTGTTAAGGTCAACAGAAATATATTCATGTACTTGTAACTACATTATAAGGTGTCTCTTTATTTCTCCTTGTGATACACTACTTCTCCTTGTAAAACCGTCACTAAAACTTTTGCATCTGGAATCTTATCGACACTCATTTTAGTAATATCTTCATTTAGTAATATCATATCGGCTGATTTACCTACTTCAATTGAACCAGTAATAGTATCAAGGCCTAATGCTTTGGCGGGCTTAATCGTATAAGCATCAATAGCTGCATATATATCAGATAAGCCTTTCTCTTCAATACTTAGCGCATTCGAAATCGTCACAAGTGGATTTAGTTCATTTACATCCCAATCACTACTAAGTGATACGTTTGCTCCTGTTTTCCAAATGCGTCCTAACGGCATAATTCGTTCCATCTGTTGATTTGTAAAATACGCACTTGCCCAGCTTTGTTTAGGATCTTCTGCAAAATCATGACCTACTTGGAAATCAGCACCAATTCCTAATTTTGCAAAACGATTTATATCACTATCTTCTACCATTTCAACATGCGTAAGCGTATAAGGCTGATTCGCCCCTTCTTTTTTCGCTGCTTCAATTGCATTTAAACTCTCTCTTACCCCGCCATCTCCAATCGTATGAATGAGTGCACCGTAACCAATTTTATTGAGTTCACTCAACCACCACTTCATTTTTTCTTCTGGAATATAGTTCAAACCGTACGGCGTTCCTTTAAACCACTCAAATTTATATTTTTCTAGTGTTTTAGCTGTACTGTTAATGCTAATTCCATCACTATACATCTTCACTTGATTAATAAGCATTCGAGATGATACATCATCACGCTTAATTTTTTTGAAATACTCAATTTGTTCTGCTTCATTTAAGTTCGGATATACCCACGGACGAAGTACTACTCGCGACGTTAACTTTTTCTCATCGTTAACTTTATTCCAAACATCTAACCAGCCTCGTTTCCAATAAAGACGTCCATCTCCGACTGTAGTAATACCCTTCTTCGCAACTTCATCTAAACCGTCTAACAAACCTTCATAATTTTTTTCAAAGAGTTTAGGCTGAGAATTCCACACTTTTTCCATTACGATATCCCCTGCTGTATCATACAGTAGCCCGAAAGGTTCTCCTGTTTCTGGATCCCGGATGATTCTTCCGCCTTGCGGATCTTTCGTCTCTTTATTTATTCCCGCTACTTCCAATGCTTTTGAGTTAACCCATACAGAATGAGAAGTTCTTTCCATAATTAATACAGGGTTATTAGGAAATAACTCATCAAGAACTTGTAATGGCGTTTGCTGTTCTGATTTTTCGTCCATATCTTTTAACAGCTCTTCCAAACTAAATCCTGTTCCACTTACCCATTCGCCATCTTTCACATCTTTTTTACAAGCCTTTAAATACGAGCGTTGTTCTTGCAGCGAAGCATCTGGTGAGACACTACAATTCCCTGCTGCTGGTGATTTCGCCTCAAAAATATGATTATGATTGTCCACAAAACCAGGAAGAATAAAACGTCCTTGTAAATCCACCACTTTCGTATCTTCATTTATAAATTCTTCTACATCTTTGTTTGAACCAACAAATGTAATTTTCCCTTCTTTAACGGCTACAGCCTCTACAATGTCTTGCTTGCCATTTGAAGTATAGATTGTACCATTTTTAAACACTACATTTTTGGGCAATTCCTTAGGTAGAACAAAACTACCATTCTCACCTTCTCCTCCTCCAGGAGTACATGCTGAAACCCATGTCATACTTAGAATCAGGCAAATAATCATAATTGTTTTTTTCATATTCTTTCTCCTTTTTATTACGATGAATTACTTACATAAATAGAATAAGGATTGACATAATGTTAATGTCAATCCTTATTCTTAGTTTATTTTCATAACTAAAAAACAAATTTGTGTCACATACTCCTCTACTAAACAATCACATTCAGATCCCTTGATGTAAACCTCATATGGTGAATCATCTATTACATAACCATTTCTTTCAATCCATTTTTCTAACGCTATATAAGCGTAACCTATATAGTCGTAACTTCCATAATGCATAGTAGTAACGATTTGATGCGGATTTAATTTTTTTATTTCATATTCTTGTACTACGTCTTTATCGTTCTCATGCATAACTGGAATTCTTAATTCAATATCGCTTTCATTTGGGATATACTCTTCATCATAAAAAACTGTAAAAGGCGAGCCGACTATTCGGAAGTTATTCTTGTGTGCTTTTTCATATAAGTCATAAAAATAATCATCCATATCATCTATATTTATTTGTAACCTTTGAGAAATTACTGTTATTTCATTTCTCATCCCAATTAATATATCGTAATTTCTATGGCAAGCAGTATTTAAAGCAGAATTCATATTTACCATTTCATTCATTTCTGAAATAACCTGTAAATTTTGTTTTACCTCATGAGATAACTCTATAATTTGTGCTTGCATATGTTTAATAAATGAATCTTGATCTGACGACTGAAGAATAATTTTAATTTTCGGTAGAGGGAACTTATACTCCCTTAACTTTTTTATTTTCAACGCTATTTCTAACTGCCCTTGCTCATAATATCTATACCCATTTTCCGGGTTCACATATGCTGGTTTTAATATATCCTCTTTGTCATAATGCCTTAACATCCGTGTACTCATTTTACAAATCCGCGAAAATTCAGTAATTGTATACATATACATACCCCTTGAACACATTTTCCTTTGTAAACTTTATTATTAAAACCAATCAAAAAACTTTCTAATTGAAGAACCTTCATTCTGATTGTTTAATCTTTTCATTTTTGAAGGTAACAAATGACTCGGACAATACCACGTTAAACAATTCATTGCGCCTCCCATAGTCGAAATTTCTCCTACATGAATTTGAATAACTTGTTTCTCCGTATGTTGTTGAATATATCGTAAAACTTCTCTATCTTTAGCTAGCCCAAACTTAGGGACGTAAAGAGCATCACATGTTTCTAACATATTTATATATAGCCCTTTTGCCGATGCTATTTCTCGATCATATTGCCCTTTCTCTGTATATGAGGAAGGAACGACGATAAATTCAGCTTCTGGCATTTGCTCTTGAATAATCTCTTGAACATGATATCTAAATTCATCATCCCCTAAAAAATCACTAATAAACATCGTATATTCATCAATAAATTTAACCATTCCGTCTGCGTGTGCAAGTACATCTCTTTCTTCAGCAGGAATAACAATAACTCGGCTCACATCTAAATCCCATTCTAATTGCTCAATAATTTCCTCTTCTGCCCAATCATCATTATCATCAAATATGCGCTCTGTTAATATAACGGTATCTTTTTTATTCCAAATAAGATTACCACCATCTAATATTAACGGAGATTTCACATATTCAAAGTCGTTCTTTTTCAACCACTTATTAAACTGTTGATCTAAATATCGTCCTTGATCATCTGGCAAATAATTTGGTCGATATTTAAATTTAACTAAATGATTTGTTACAACTGGAGCAACATCTCTTAGCCAAATATCATCATACTCAAAAAAGCTTGTATGAAAGTCTTGTTCTTCAACAGATAAAGAAACAAGTTGATCAGTAAATGATTTATTTTCATTTAAGTATTCATTAAAATAAATCATTTCTTCATAAAATGGACGATAATACGCATTTGATTTATCTGGTATTGCAGTAAAAATAATTCCATTATGTTTTTGTTCCATATTATTTACCTCGCTTTTTAATAATGGTTGAATAACTATTTTCACTATGCCAACTATTTCTCTTTTCATAACAATTTTCGAAACGTGCACATTTCATGAATGGATTATAGCACGGAGAAATATTATATATTTATATAAAAAATATATAGCCATGGTTGAGCGGAAAATTGACTCTTGACAGTATTTTAAATAGGAAAGTATGAAATTGAATAATAGAATCATAAACTCTATCATTATGAAGCTAGTTAATATTATTCCTTTCAATACCCTTACTCCTTTTTGCGAAAAATAAAACATGACAAAATAGATAAAGGTAACAATGTACCTATTTTGTCGGAAGATTGCTGAATTTCAATTGATTATTTCAATTGAATCGGTTGTTGCTGTGTAACACAATGAATCATGCCACCATTTTTATAAAGCTCTCTCACATCAATACCAACTACTTTACGATCTGGGTATAACTTCTGAATCGTATCGTTTGCGATTTTATCATTCGGATCATTATAATTAGGCACCAACACCACTGTATTCCCAATATAATAATTGATATACGAACCTTTATAATCGAGTGCTTTTCCATTTTCTAAAATAACTTTATCTTTACTAAGAGGTAAGTATTCATACTTATATTTCTGTCCTGACGCATTTTTTGCATCTAACAATGTATCCATATCTTTGTTTGACAAACCCCATTCAGCTAGGTCATCTTCCTTCATCGTTACAATGGTTGATTTATTATGAAATTTAGCAAATCCATCGATATGAAAATCAGTAATATCTAAATTAGGTACTCCATCTAACCAAATAAAGTTTGTTACCCCAAGGTCACTTATATATTTTTCAATTTCCTTTTCTGATAAATCCGGATTTCTATTTTTATTCGTTACAGCACTCCGGGTTAATAACGCTGTACCATTGCTGTCTAATTCAATTGCCCCACCTTCAAGGACAAATTTTCCCCAATCAATTCTTTCAATCCCTAATTGTTTACTAACATTCTCACGTATACGAGCATCATTTTTATAAGGAGTTTTCTTTCCCCAACCATTAAATGCCGGATCTAATACTTTGAGATTTTTATTATTGTCATAAACAAAAATCGGTCCACTATCTCTTGCCCATACATCATCAGTAGGAGCGACAAAGAAATCAATTTTATCCATATTCAGTCCTTTATCTATTAAAAGATTATTGATGCGCTCTTTCTCCTCCTCATCGTATGCAACAATGTGGACTTTTTCACCTTCAGTTAATGCACTTGCCATCTTAATCCAAATCGGTTCCACTTCCTGCTTATACTCTTCACCATATGTGTATTCATGTGGCCATTGTAACCATGTACCTTCATGCTTATCTTTTTCATCTGGCATTGTATATTTCCCAACTTTTTTCTGTACCTCTACCTTTTCACTCCTCTCTTTTCCTTTTGCATTTTCATTACCACCTTCAAAAGAACAACCACTAATAATCGCCGTGGATAATGTAGCTATTAAGCAAAACTTTACTATTTTTTTCATTTTTTCAACCTCCTGTTCTTATCTCCAATAATGTAAAGCTTCACATAGTGTGAAGCTCAAGCTTTTTCTACAATGTAAAAATTACCAATTCTTTTTTTGCATTCCTATCATTTAACTAACTATATGTATTTATTCAACTACCTTCCTTACCTACTTATTTAACAAGCCGAACTTTCCGAAATAAAAAAATCGGTATTGATAATTACATATCAATACCGATTTTAAAATTATTATTTTCCTTCTATTAAATCATTCGCCATTTTCCTAAACTCCTGATTAAACGTATCATTCATACCATTTTGTACGTTAGAGAATAATATGACAAACGTTCGTTTATCCCGATTAAAATTATTAAATGTATTCCAACCAGCTAATACACCATGATTATGATAATAATCTGGATTAGTATAGAAACTAAATCCATATTTTCTTACAGATGATGCAGTAAACATATCCGATACACTTTGTTTAGATAGCAGTTTTCCATCCATAATAGCCTCATCTAATCTTTTCATATCTTCAACAGTCGTATACATTTCACCGCACCCATACAACCAGTTCATTTTTAAGCGGGGTGCAGCTATTAACTCATTATCTTTTCTCGTATAACCTTCTGCTAAAAAAATATCTTCAGGGAGAGTTGCACCCATTCCAGATTCATGCATTTCAACAGGAGTAAAAATATTTTCTTTCACATATTCAGCGAGCGGTTTATTCGATATCTTTTCTACAATATACGCAAGCACCATATAATTATAATCTGTATATTTCCACCCAGTCCCTGCAGGAAATTGCAATTTTTGTGCACCAATCCACGTTACTAACTTTAATCGTGACGCCGCATCAACCCTACCTTGTCCCTGATCTGGCAACCCAGACGTATGTGTTAACAAATTTCGTAACGTAATGTTTTTATCTGCCGGAAATGATGGAATATACTTATTTACATTGTCTTCAATATTTAATTTCCCTTTTTCTTTTAGCTGCATAATAGATATTGCAACGACTGTTTTCGTAATAGAACCAATGCGATATTTCGTTCTTGGTGTTGTTACTACTTCATCTTTCACATTCGCATACCCATAACCTTTTCGTAAAATCACATGGTCTTTACTAGCTACAAGAACACTTCCATTAAATCCTTTATCTTTTAAATATTGATCTAGTTTTCCAGCTGCAACTTCATAGCGCTTTTTCTCATTTGCATCGACTTCCTGCATATCGCCCTTTTTCTTACTATTTAAATTAGAAAATGCCTTTATATCATATTTCTTACCTTTATTTGCATGTATTAGTGCAACGACACTCCCACAAAAAATAGCAAAAATAAAGAAAACAATTAACCATTTCTTTAACATAATTGGAACCCTCTTTTATCTAGTTTCACTTAACATGCATCCATTCTATTCTATATCTTTTAATTTTCAAATATTTTATAATATTATCTATCTGTTATTCACCCAAGTCAACTAGATTCCTTTTTCTCATATTCAGTTTTTGGCTACTCTTTATTGTATTTCTTTCTTGCAAAATTTCCACCTTACAATCGTATACACCCTACTATAATTTCAACACCTTATGTAACATTTGTTACATATCATAAAGAACGGAGTTGTAAACATGAAAAATACTGATAGACGCAATCGTTTAGATGATATGATGTTTCATTACAGGGTAACAAAAAACAACATAGTTTTAATTGAATATTACGGAAAACGAATTATGATATTAAAAGGAAATGATGCTGACAAATTTTTAAACAAAATAAATCATGCACATAACGATACAGAAAAACAACTCATTATGGCTAAAGTTACAGGCAATTTCAAAAGAGGCAATGAACGTTATTGAAAACGAATCTCATTTATATTTTGATTATACAACATATAAAAAAAGAAATGTCGCTCATTCGGCATTTCTTTAGACTTTCTTTATAAAAAATTTACATTGCTAACTTTCTTTTATTTTTTGTTTTTACGATATAAACTCACTGCCGAGATACTTAATAATATCACTATACACAACCACGCATACGTATATCCTTTCTCATCGACAATATAACCAAATAAAACAGGTGTAACAATAATCGCAATTTGATTGAATGTAAGTGCCAAACTAACTGTTATTCCCACAGATTCTTCACTTGCCAATTCAGCAACTTCGACGATAAAAAGACTAAACCATCCAATTGAAAAAAAGCCTAACAATGCACTTACACCAAACAATACTCCACTCGTTACTGTATGTATGCCCATTACTAACAATAGAATCAAACCGATAGAAGCACAAACAGCTATAAATAAAGGCCTATACCGATTCCCCTTATAAAACAAATCACTACTAGCTGCTAATACAACACGGCCAATCATTCCAGAAAAGAACATCACTGAAAATACTGTTCCAGCTACAATAGATGTAATAGATTGTTCCCTTACTAAAAATTTCATGAAGTGCCCAACTAACACCATTTGCAATGAAATCATGCAAATACCCGTTATATATATTGGATACAACTCTTTTTTACATATCACTACTTTTAGCTCCGTCCAAAAAGAAATTTTAATATTTTCTTTCCTTGCATCTTCTTGAACATATGGCTCTTTATAAAACATAAAAAATAATATTCCTCCAATCATACAAATGTATGCCATACTATTTATCGCGTAAATCACATTATATTGTATCGTAAGAAACGGGATTAGCACTCCCGCTAATGCGCCACCAATTGGGATACCAGCTTGCCTTATTCCCATTGCTAATCCACGATTTTCTTTTGGGAACCATTTTAAAATCACTTTACTTCCTCCTGGCTGGGACACACTATAAAACACTCCTACTAATAAAAGTACAAATAACAGACCATTAAATCCATTTACTATATTAGTTAGTAAAAACGAACCTCCGAGCAAAAATGAACTGATAGAAATTAATAATTTTTCATTATATTGATCCAGTAACCGACCGACAAAAAGCATACAAAATAGCGGTCCAATATTTACAACGCTTACTAACAATCCACTCTCCATATTCGTAAGCGCATATTCTTCTTCCCAAAATAAAGCGAAAGCTCCGACACCATATGTTATAAGCGTCGCGGTTGTTTGAGCAATCGTCGCAAAAATTAACATAACCCACTTATAAGTACTATTCATCCTCTCTTCGATTAACACAATTATCCCTCCCCTCTTCCATTGTATGAAAGTTCTGATATCATATAAAATAAAGATTCATCATATAATCCATCAAAAAAATTGATACCTTTTCGGAGGGATGATGCATGGACATAAAAGATTTAACTGTATTTTACGAAGTTGCAAAGGAAAGTAATATTTCTCACGCAGCGAAAAATTTGAACTATGTACAATCAGGCGTAACAATGCGTATGAAACAACTAGAAAATGAATTAGGTGTACCTTTATTTTATCGTAATGGAAAAGGTGTAACTTTAACTTCTAACGGTGAGATTTTATTAACATACGCCAAACAAATTATCCACTTAATGGATCAATCTATAAAAGCGGTTCAAAGTAATGGAACTGATCCTAAAGGCACTTTGAAAATCGGGTGTACAGAATCTACAACCGCGGTAAGGCTACCATCTATATTAACGGCCTATTATGAGAAATATCCAGAAGTCGAATTAATTTTAGAAACAAATACGACCGAACAACTAATTAGGCTAGTGCTAGAACGAAAACTAGACGGAGCGTTTATAGCTGGCTCTACTCAGCACGCTGAACTTCATACAAGTGTATTTCGTGAAGAAGAATTAGTTCTCATTAGTAAAAAACCTTTATCCTCTCTTAAAAATATAGAAGATATGAATTTACTCGCTTTTGGTCACGGTTGCTATTATAGAAGTTTATTAGAAGATTGGCTTCAAGAAGAAGGCATCTCTCCTAAACGAGTATTAGAGTTTGGAACAATTGAAGCAATACTCGCCTGTGTAAAATCAAATATGGGCGTAGCAATTATGATGAAATCTATTTTAAATGGTCATGCACATAACTTATCATTTAATCCTTTACCTAATAGATTCAAAAATGTTCCTACTACTTTTGTTACTAGAAAAGACATATATCACTCAGCTGCATTACAAAAATTTATGGAGATGATTTAACAGTGCGTGAAAAGAAAATGCGTGGGATGAAGCGTAAAACAAACACTATGATACAGCGAATTGAAGAACATACAAAAACGTTCCCTTCTGCTTTCTATAACGATGAATATTGGTATATGCCTTTACCAGTTTCCCAAGCTTTTATCGATTCGTGTAAAACGCCTAGAAAAGTAAAACGATTATGTATACAAACTCTATTAAATTAAGCAAAGCATTTAATAAAAATGAAACCGAGCGATACACATACATATAGAGTTGTTGTTTTGATTTCTATAGAAAGGTTGTGGGATTCGCAAATCATTATATTTAAAAATGAGGGGTACTTTCATAATTTCTTTAATAGAAATAGTGAATTTCAAAAATGGATTCCTCTTGCAAATGAATCTGATTTTTGGAAGACATGGGGAATTTCAATTTGTCCTACTGCCCAAATGTTGCACTTTCAAGAAGTCATTTATGATGAAGATGCAATCGATAAAAAAGAGATTTGGTTTATTGGAGAGTTATCTTAAAAGGGGTACTTTCAAATGAAAAGCTTCCCTTTTTCCACTTAACAAAATCGCTATATAATGAATCTATCATTTTACTATATAGGAGGTTTTTAAATGGTAATACCTAAATATCCTGATGTCCCTACTCTTACGAAAAAACAAATCGATCAAATTACAGAAATCGCTTTTCTAAAAGAAATAACACCACACAAATGTGATGCTATTTTCGTTTTCGGCGGTTCTCATCCCGGCAATTGGCAAGCTCCTCTAGAAGCTTATCAACAAGGTTTAGGAAATCAAATTATCGTTACAGGTGGTACTAGTTTGCATGGCATGAAACACCCGAGCTGGAATTACGGGGATTTGTCAGAAGCAGAAGTAATTGTACATAAATTAATTGAACACGGCATACCAAAAGACGCTATCCTATTCGAGACAAACTCCCTCCATTCTATCGCTAATGTAATTGAAGCGAAAAAGATTTTTGATTTCACAAAAATTAATCGGCTACTATTTGTATGCAAAAGTTTAGGAGCTGGTCGGCAATATAGAGTATTAAAGAAACACCTACCTAATACTATTACTTGTATCCCTTATACATTTGATACAAGTTTCGATGGTGAGTTTATCATTAATAGATATAATTGGATGGAAAATAAAAAGAGTCGCTCTATAATTTTTGGAGAATACTTGAGAAATATTTGCTACGGTAGAAAAGGTGGCATTGAGCCACCTGAAAAAGAAGTTCAAGGTTTAGAAGAATATGTATCCTACTACTATAATCTAGCATAATAGAAAAAGGTATACCAAAACGTCGGTATACCTTTTATCCTATCTCACTTATTTTTCTTTTAGTACACTATGTAATCGATCAGGGTAATTTGTAAACATTCCTGTAGCACCCCATTTAATTAACAATCTCATATCTGGTTTCTCATTAATTGTATAAGGATGAATTAGCAGTCCATTTTTCCTAGCCATTTTCATATATGACTCATCAATAATTAGTTCTCCGTTATCATTACGTAGGTTTGGCCCAATACCAACTGCATACTTTTTAATTTCTTGAAAATCTTCATTCGTTACATTTTTCGGTTCATGTGTGATGCCAGACCATTCAACAATCTCATTGTTTTCATTTGGATAATACCAAAGCAATTGAACTAGCGGAATATTTTTATTCATACTATGAATCTTTGTTAAACTATCTTTACTAAATGATTGAATCATAACACGGCTAGAAGACATGTTTTGACCTACTAAATTATATTTATTTAATAAAGCT
>Ga0209025_1002637_pt1 | contig 18386 bp, 25 predicted proteins | sample AraplaMF_Col_mLB_FD_184256 | JGI IMG/M metagenome (GOLD analysis project Ga0209025, IMG submission 184256) | Arabidopsis root microbial communities from the University of North Carolina, USA - plate scrape MF_Col_mLB (SPAdes) (version 2) | ecosystem: Host-associated > Plants > Roots > Endosphere... | reverse complement strand
GATTTATCCTCTAAAGTTATATACGGCCACGATTATGTAGATAATGATAGTCAATCAGATGATGGAAATGGTCATGGTACACACTGTGCGGGTATTGCAGGTGCTCTTACAAACAATAATATTGGAATTGCAGGAGTTGCTCCACAATCCTCTATATATGCAGTCCGAGTACTTGATAGTCAAGGAAGTGGGACTCTTGATGCTGTAGCAAAAGGTATCAGAGAATCTGCCGATGCTGGAGCAAAAGTCATTAGCTTAAGTTTAGGAGCTTCTAATGGAGGAACTGCATTACAACAAGCCATTCAATACGCTTGGAATAAAGGCGCTGTGATAGTTGCAGCTGCAGGAAATGATGGAAATACAAGGCCAAATTATCCTGCTTATTACAATGAAGTAATTGCAGTTGCATCTACAGATCAAAATGACCAAAAATCTTATTTCTCAAATTATGGAAGTTGGGTGGATGTAGCAGCTCCTGGTTCCAGTATCTACTCTACGTATAAAGGCAACACGTACCGATCATTAAGTGGTACATCTATGGCAACCCCACAGGTGGCAGGAGTTGCAGGATTATTAGCAAATCAAGGCTACACTAACCTACAAATTCGCCAAATTATTGAAGCCACATCTGATAAAATCTCCGGAACAGGAACTTATTGGAAGAATGGTAGAGTGAATGCAAATAAAGCTGTACAGTATGGAACTATGTTAAATGAGAATAAAGCTTCATAAATAAAAAACCGACTCATATGAAGTGCACCCCAATTGTTAGACACAATTAACAATTGGGGTGCGTTTCACATAGGAATCGGCTGTTTTATTTTACTTGTACATAATACGGACTAGCTGTAATGTAATATACATTATCTCTGTCGTTTTGCACTTTATACTGTGGTGAACCATTTACAGACACTTTATCAATAAACTTGAATCCTAACCCTGTATCTACAGTACCAGCAACGTCTTTATCCTGCCAAGATGAAGAATCATAGAAACGTAGGTTGTCCACTTTAGAAACAACACGTTTACCTACAATAGATGAATCCACTGTGCTTTTCTTATCGAACTTCACATAAGAAGGATCGTATTTAATCCATTGCTCACCACCAAGATTTAACCATCCATCTTTTTGAGCCCACACAACATATGATTCTGGTTTGTTTAACTGACGAATCTTAGAATAGCTTGTACCAGGTCCTTTACGTAAGTTAATGTTGTATCCTTCAATATAAGCGATACCATCTGTTACAGCCGTTGGAATTTCAGCAGGTTTAGATGGCTTCTCAGGCACAGAAACTTCCACACTAGAGTTATTGTATGCACGCTTCACATCTGCACGGAATTGAGCTTCAGAAACGCCATGACTACGTAAATAATCAAGTGGGTCTTCGTGATCTGTACCGCCAAGGTATTTTGTTACATCATAGTGAGTCCATAATCCTTTTTCTACAGTTAATCCGCGGTCACGTAAAATTTTAGCCAGTAACTTCACATATTTATCATATGAACGTTTGAATTTATCATAATCTGCCGTCTCGCATAACTCTACGTGTACAAAACGTTTATTCGCACCAGGTCCACCGCCATAAGCAATGTACTTTGTATCCGCAATTTGAATTGTTTCGTTCCAATCGACTGCATAGTGTACGAATGCATTTCTCCATGTACGAGTTTCATACTTTTGAATATTAATAGCTGGCGCTTCAGGTGTTGCTGTACTATGCGCCACAACGCCCTCGTAAGCTCCAACACCATAACGGTATGGTTGCTTTGGTAAATCAGGAATAATAAGTGTTCTATCAGCAAAAGCCCCTGTAGTGAAACTTAACAGGAGCAATAGAGTCATAAATACAGAGGAAGCTAGTTTAATTGATTTTTTCATTAAGCATCTTCTCCTTTATCTTCGTGATCTGTCCAAATACCTAGAGCGATTCCCAATACATAAACAGCTTTTTCCACCTTATCCAAGTTACCTTCGAATCCGGTCATTCCAAAGACTGATAAAATTAATCCAAAGCATGAAAAAAGCGCAACCCATATTTTCCAGTTGCGCAAATGTTTTAAAATATTTTCTTTTGTAAGTGGCAAGTCTTATACACCTCCTTTCAATAACAATCCAATTAGTGCAGTTACAATCGCACCAATTATGATGCGGAGAATCCATGTGGTATTAGCACTGCTTTTATCAAGTTGCTTATTTATATTAACGATGTCTTTTTCGTTCCCTAAAGTACGAGACTCTAAGTTTCGAATGTCATTCTTTATATCTTTTTGATCTGATTTAATTTGTTGGATCTCTTGCTTTAACTTAATAATTTCTTGCATCGTTTTCACTCCTTCCAAAATAAAAAAGACCAGCTTATTGCTGCTCTCTCACTTAATTAGCTAATAATTGTTGTACAAGTGCCTCGAGTTTGGATATTCTTTCCTCTTGAGCTATGTTTTGTTCTTTCAAAGAGTTTATTTCTTTTTGTTGTTCGTTCTGTCTTAACATAATCTGCTGAGTAGCTGCAATGTTTACAGTAATCAATGAGTAAGGTACTACAGATCTCTTGTCTCTGCCTTGGAATTGCTCTGGAGTTTCCTCTGCAACGAAACCATATTGTAGGAAATCACTAGAATGTTCTCTCAAGTATTCAATCCCGTACTCTTCTACATCCTTATTCAAGAAATATTGACTAGGTTTCAACAACATTAAAGCGTCTACTTCATCGCTTTGGATTTCTTGGATGTCTGCTTTTATCTCTCTAGTTGAGCGCTGAGTCCAAGTAACACCAGATACATCATAAGCCGCCCATAGATTATTACAGTTTACGTTTGCATACATCGTATATATCCCCTGAGCTGGATCATATCTCTCAAGAAAATAGAACCCTTCTTTGTTTCTTGTTCCTTTGTGAACCTTGATATGCATATTGTGGTACGTTGTAGCAACTGCTTCATATCCATCCGTGTCATCTAATCTTAATATGAAGTCATTTGTTATCTGCGTACGTTCTTTTCTAAATGTGAACGTGCCACTTATAGATAGGAAATCATAATTTCCTCCTCTCATGCGAACATCACCTAAATTACTTGCATTGAGATAAATATCATCCTTCGCAACCACATCTATACTCCCAGTGGAATTAAGAGTCATTTTAGTGCCACCATATCTTGTAAATGAGATATGTGAACTCTTAAGAATATTCCCCTTAGCGTCCTTCCCAGAAGCAAGACCTATACTAGCTACAGAATCTGTGAAGTTTGTAGCACTAGGTGACGTATGATCTATTACTAACGAGTCATTGACGCTACCACCTGCTCCAGAGTAATCATTTCCGAGTACAAGAGCCTCTGTAAAGGAGCCATCTGTGGTAGGTACGAATCCTAGGTACCCACGTGACCTTCCAGTCCCATATAGAGTAAGGTTCTGCTTCTCTAGTCTCATATGGTTATTAGAGCTAGACGGGTCCTCTGTCATAATTACTACGCCTTTAAGGGAACCAGAGCGGATATGTTTAGCTTCTACGTAACCATCTAAGTAAATCTTTTTAGCTTGAATTACTGCGGCTTCACTTGAAAGATTGATAGCTCCTATTACTCTGTTAGCGTCAACTTTAAGAGAGATATTCTGTGAGTTCAATTTAAACTCTGTCTCGTGTCTCTCTACAATAGCTTTACTACCAAATGTCCCGTTAGCCTCTTGTTTAGAGTATACATCCGTAGATTTTGCTCTCAAGTTTATCTCCTGTGTAGTTTGTTGAAACTGTGTATCGTAAGAGGTGTTACGAGTATTGTATTCCGTCTTAGTAACACGATCAGCAACCTCTTTAACCATAGCGTCATAGTTTACGATGTCTTTAGGGTTCTCTAAGTAAGTAGGGAGCTTTTCTCCTACGTTACATTGAGGTTCTGATACCCAGACAGTCCCTGCTCTTCTAATCCATATCTCTATACGAGCATGTGTGATAGGAGCGTCTGGTGCTGTATGCTCCATAGTAAATCTAACCCATTGATTATCAATTAATGAGTCTTGGAACTCAACTTGCTTGTAAGTTCCTACAGAAGTTGTCCCATTAAAGAACTCTATTTTGTATGCAGCTCCTAAGGAAATATTATATTTATCTGTAGTGTAGAGCATAGCAGAGAATTGGAACTTTCCTTGATTCTGATAAGCAGGTACATCTTGATAGATACCATGCCAGATATTTGTATCAGTGTGAGTTGTTTCAATCTTAACAGATCTGCTGTTCCCATACCTGCGAGTTTCATCTACTGTGATTTTTCTATCTGTACTGTCTTTGTCAGCGTTCCACCTCTCTAGAGAAGGAGTTGATAAGGAGATATTCCCGAAGCTATCTAGTGTATGCTTTACAAACTGAGTATTCATTAGGAGATTATCCGCTCCAAGTTCACCAATATACTCCTGCATTTGCTTCTCAGATACTTTTGTACCTAGTTCACCTTTGATGTTTGTAATCTCTGTAGTAATCCCTACAGTATCTGGTACAAGAGGTTCCCAGTCAGTGCCATTCTAAAGTTTTAATATCTTAGCAATCGGATCGCTAGAGTCTAACCATAAAGTTTTACCTGCTTCTAAGTCTTCTGCAGGAGCAGTAGGGCTTTCAATAATAGCCGTCTGCATTTTATCTATGTTATCTTGCACCTGTGTAGCAAGGTCCTTTGCAGTTTGTGATTCCTGAGCCTCATCTGCTTTCTTTCCTGCCTCAGTGATAGCATCAGTCTGACTGTTTACTTTCTCCTGTAATTGATTAAACATCTCACTAGGTACCTTGTCTTGTAAACTAGCTAATATACGTTGATAAGCACGCTGTAAGGCGTCATCTCGATTTAATAGCTCTCTATAGTTACCAAAGTAAAACTTGTCCTGCCTAGGATCTTTATAAGACTCATCTGCAGCAATAGCTCTAGCCTCTAAGAAGATAGGAGGACTAATTGTTTTGTCTTTAATGTATACAGTGTCTCCTTCATTGATTGTCTCATGAGTCAGACCTGTTAATTTAGCCAGTGAGACGGCGTCAACTTCATAGACTACATTAGTATCTATTCGCTTCTTAAGAGCCGTCTTGGTCAAAGCGAGCAGGCGCTCTGGAGTCATATTCTGATTATCAGTCTCTGGAGTATAGAATCCAAAGCGATGCTTCCCATTTATGCTCCATCGTTGAAAGGCTTCCTCATCTACTACGTAGGGGATACCTCCGTTAGCATCTGCTACAGTGATAACTTTTTCCTCTCCATCTGCTCCCTTTACAGTTACATAGCCTATAAGTGTAGTGATAACTCCCTCTGAGTTCTCTTTACGAACAATTCCCTGCAGGTCTTTTCCTACATTTATCTCCTTAGCAGTGAATCTGCCTCGCTTTTCTACCAGGTCCGCATATTTCTTAACAATAAATGCTCCCTGGACAATAACTCTGTATTGAAGTTCATAGCCTCCAAAAGCAGAAGTAATCATGTTATTAAACTGTAGAGGTGAAATAAACTCCGTAATAGTCATACTATGAGTCCCTGTAGCTTCAACGTCACCTACAGTCCAATCTGATCCGTTTAAGGACATAGCTAAATATTGTCTAGCATTCATTGAAGGAATCTTTTGAGGAGCTATATAAGATTCCCCTGCAAGCAAGGTCCATTCCCCACTAGCACAAACTGTAACTGTCTTAGATACAGTGTCTTTTTCCGTCTCAGTGATTACATAAGGAGTCATTACACCAGGACGGGTTTCTTTTACGATGATATTTTGTTGCTGCAAGAGAGGCTCATAAGGAGAGCTCTCGAGTATTTTGAAGTCTAACATATCTACGGAGTTTTTAATTTCCCAGTGTCTTTTGTCCTCTACATATTCATGAGCGCGTATAACTCCTATTACTAGCTTTGTTTTAAAGTCAACTATGTGTAAATCTCCGCTTTGCTTTCTCATTATCTGTATCTCTCCATATATGTTATTTTTGCGGTACCTATAGCCTTAGGACGTACAATAACCTCATTTGCTCCTCTCTTTATGACAGGAAAGTCACTGAATAGGTCTTTAATACTTATAGCGTTCTTCCCGTTTATCGTTACAAGAGCCCTCTCTGTATCAATTACAATACTGTCTCCCTGGTCCACAATATAAGGAGTAGCATCTACAGGTACACTGAACTTCTTGTACACTTTCAAGTCTTCTATAAAGGTTGCGTCTAGTGGGTTGTAATCTCCGTATTTAAATACTCCTACGGCTACTTTCGTTACCACTGCAGCAGTAGCAGGATTAGAATTATTTGTATCTCTCCAGGTTTCAATGATAGTTTCGTAGTCCTGGTATGTCTCTTTCTTGTATAAAGCAGAATAAGCCGTCCAGACATTCCCCTCTCTGGTTAACATCACATGACCTCTAAAGTCTGTGAATGACTCATTTGTCCTACCAGTATCATCTATCAGTGTCCGCTCATCTGGTCCGTCATTTATGGTAGTGTATGCTTTTGTGATTGCGTGGGAGTAGTATTCATCTTTCATCCCTAATTGAGCTACAATCTCATCATTATCGTTTAATAAGAAGAGCATAATAGTTCCCATTCTGTCATAGCTTAGGAAGCAACTCGTTCACGTCTTAATAATCGACTACTTTGAACATGAGCACTCTCTTTGGTGTATCCTGCCTTTATAGCAGCTTGCGTACCATTGAAGTATTTTACGTAATATAAACAAAAGAGCCGTTCCTTTTCGGTCAGCTCTTCATCCTCTAAAATCTCTTTTAATTTTTCTTTCGTTTTGGGATTTTTAACATTAGTAACGCTCCTTTTTGCAATAGTAACGTTACCATTAAATTGCTCATCCCATTTATCTTGTGATTTCCACTTTCTGATTTGCGAAGGCTTGAGGTTTAACTCAGCAGCAATATCAATTAATGGCCTCTCACCTTTACTTGCTTTATATATTTCAAATGCTTTATCTCTGTCCGGGCTACGTTGTCGTGCCACGACCACCACCTCACGATAGACTCTATTAGTTTTTTTATATTTAAGCTTTTAGGAATTCATCAATTGTTTTATCTAACACACTAATTAGCGCCTCTCTCGTTTGCTTCGGTGTCATATCATCACTTATTTCATTATGCATAGCTACAGCCTTTTCTAATTTCTGAGGATCAATGTGTTGTTTTACTAAATCCATACCAATAACATTATTTGTTAACTGATCGATAATAACTGTTTGTTCTTGTTTACTTAGTTTCATTTCTCTAACTCCTCCTCGCGGTAATTCCTTATTATATTTTTAATCACTTTTGTAAATCTCTTTATCTATATGTATAATTGTATTAAAAGTCACAACTTTTAGAATTGAGGTGAACATCATGAAAAGTTTTGGTATGTTAGTACTCTCTACTGTCTTTTCAGCGCTCCTAGTATATTATAATGTCGATTCCTTTTATAATAAATTTACATCAGGTAATACATATTACTGGGTAAACGGTGTCCTAGCTGTGGGATTCCTTATATCCTTAATTATCAACATAAAAGATATCATTAAGAAAAACTACACAACTTCTGAATCGAATTAAGGAGCCTATTATGGTTCCTTTTTCTATGCAAAATAAAATAAGACGCTAAACCGATCACGGCAGCGCCTACGATAATTGCTATTGGTTTAATTATTAACAAGTATATCTGGACCCTTCTTCAACATATACGCGAAACCTGAAATAAATACGATACTAAATATAATAATGGAAGACCACATATTAAAATGAAATTCTTTACCTACAACTAAATAATAGATGTTATGGACCAAGAAATTAGCACCTATGATAATTCCGCCTAACATTGAACTAATTACAAGGCTGATTAAATAAAATTTGAACTTCTGAAACATTTCCCCTCTACTCCTTTTCTAAAATCAACTTTATTTAGGTGATTTTAGAAAATTATACCATTTGTTTTCCGGATATTCTTAAACCTATAATTTAATTAAGGTTATTTTAAGGAAGGATTGTCTATTCAAATGTCCATTTTATTCAATAAAAAAGAGCACCCGTTTCCGCGAGCACCCTTTAAAGGATTATGAGAATCTCATTAACAAAAGTCAAGATTACTAAAGTTAATGAGGTATAAGCAGTATATGCTTGTCCTATTCAAATCGTGCATAAAAAGAGAGCATCCACATCATCAGTAGATGCCCAAATGTGTAGGAGGGTTCAATGAGTATTGAATAGGACCTGAGAGAGGTTGTCCTACACTACAATATATGCTTGTCCATCTCAAAAGGTGCAATAAAAAAAGCACCCTCGTCCAGGCGCTAATAATACACAGTGAGGTAACTAACACGTTAGAAAAGACCTTTCTGTATCATTATATGATGTTCAATCCTAACTATACCTAATACTTTAAAGATGCTTATTATGTAACTTCTATATAACAAAGAAACAAGAACCCGTTATGGATGCTATCAATTATTATCATTATAGTTACGTTCCAATATAATGTTTAATTCTCTTTCTGCTTCCTCATTTTTTGGATGTCGATAATACTCTAATTTATATTTCTTTACATCATAATTAAAGAGGCCAATCTTAATACTTTTAGTTTCTTTCAAAACAGCCATTAAACTAGCTACATCCTCATTCTTCGCATCAAGAATCATTTCTCCAGATTCATTCCTAAAAAATACCCTCATACGATCCTCCCCTTTCCCTTTATCTATTCGACAGAAAAGAAGAATATCCTACAAAACAAAAAGCCATCACCGAAAGGTGACAGCTCCTAAAGGGGAAGAGAGATAACAAATGGCAAAAGTATCTCTTCAAGAATAAGATTACTCTCATTCTTTTCTCGATCACCGCAATCATCATTTAAGCTACGCGCTTTACGTCGGTGACCGAGAAAAGAGCGAAAGCTCTCCTCGTTTTACGTCCGTAGACATCATTTTCAACCCATGAAAATGATTTGTATCAAGAAGTTTCCGCTTCTTGTGTGAACAAACATGTGGAGGTGACAGAGGGGGAACTGCCTCATGTTTGCTCAAACAAAGAGCGGAAGCTCTCTGCCTAGTGAAGATTCGCAGTAATCACTAGAAAGTGTAATGTGCTCAAATAACGATACATTATTATTCTTATTACTTATTACTTTGGTTTTGAAATGTGCCGGGAACGTGATGGTCATTCAATCAAATGAACCACCCCATTTCATTTTCAAATGTGGAAATCATAAACATGGCATCTAGTATTATATTTATTATCAACCTAGGGGACGACTCCTAAGCTGAATGATAAATACAATAATATATAGGAGTGCTCTTAACTCCTCGCCCCGCTAGCTACCTACGCAAACAAAGTGCATGGTGATCTATGGAAGCATCACTATACGGTAGCCCGAGTGCGTTCTGTTCTGGTAGAACGCTTAGTCACCAGAAGGGATTGTGTTCCCCTTCTAGTACTAAGATTACCGTTGATTTGCTTATCGAAAGGTACCCAATATGGTATCCCAAAAGTGCCATTTTATATCATCCCTAACGCATCTGCAAAGTTAATTACAGCAGACTTTTTCTTCCTATAAAACGTTCTTCGTTTTATTCCAAGCACTGTGTAAATATAATCATCATTTAGTACCTTTGTATTCATGTATTTCATTTCTAGTATTCTACTTTCATCCTCATCGAGCGCTTCTTCTAGTACCCTCTTTACTTGAATATAACGAATATACTTTTTATCTTGATCGTTTTGTTTTGGCTTTAATTCAGGGAATAATAATTCTGCTCCGAATGCTGTTCTTTCTTGTTGATTTTGAAAACGCACCTTAAGAACACGATATTTCTGTAATTCCTCGATAACCAGTGTTCTAATGTCTTCTTCAGTGATTAAATTTTGTTGTCCCAAGTTAGAATCCCCCTATTGTAATTTTGTTATTTTCACTTCCTGTAAGGTATGTGAAATTTTAATACCTATCTTCTGAATAAGGGAACGATGACTAGTAAGCAGCCCCACCATCTACTCATCATCGTTCCGTTATCCATTAAACCGCTAATTCACCAACATATCGTAAATAATCAACTGGTGCTCGTTCTGTCTGGTCCACTAAGTATCCATAAATATCGAAGTCTGCTCTTGGTATAGACTTCTTCCCATTCGGTTGATGAGACATCCTTACATAAGATTGAATCACTGATGCCGGTACAAGAAACACTGTATGATCCTTACTGAATTCTATAAGGAAGAAACACACCGCTCCCATCTTCTCAGCTTTCTCCAGGTAATCTAACTGGTGCTGCGCAATGTTACTTAAATCGAATCGCGTGAGACTCTGTGTTGACTTCGCTTCAAATGCAACAGCTCGTCCTTTATACACGCCGTCATAATCCACTGTGCTTTTAGATTCATAGAATCCATTTAGTACTCGCCCGCCCGCGCTTTTTAACACCTTCACAGGAGTCGGACGCTTGTTTATAAGCGCCACTCCTTCCCTTTGGTACATTTCATTCGATAGATTAATAAGCATCTCAAATGCCATTCCTCGGTTTCCTAAGCCCATTGTTATTCCTCGCTTTCTATTAAAAGGATTATTTTGTTGAGTTTTTCATTACATACAATTAAAAGTTCTTCATGATATAATATTTTTAACTTACATAAATTTACTATTATATAAAAGGAGGTAACGATTATGAATAAATGGATTATCACTATCATATATTGCTCTCTTTTAACAACATTTTGTTATTTATCCATAAAAACTGTACTTTTATCTGCTACGACTCCTACTTCATTTCCAAATCCTCAATTTTTTGTTGGGATATGTGGATTAACATTTGGCATTTGGATATTCGGATTTGGAATGCGAAAATATATTTCGTTTGCTACCAAAGATGAAAAAGAACGTCGAAAACTTAAAACCATGTTTTCTATCATTTCAGTTTTATCTTGCTATGCTGCAACTATGTTATTTTTCATTTAACTTACAACTTATACATATACTAATTCGATTCACTTGAATAAAACTCAATATTCCGTCAATACTGCAGATACAATAATCTTTCTCCAACCCCCTTGGAGTAGAGCAGTTAGCTTTTGCTAGCTGCTCTTTTATTGGAAACATTTACTTGATGTTATTAATTTAATATTGCGTTATTATAATAATTGTTCAAATAAAGCGAACTGTTATACCCATTACCCTAGGAGACTAGGGTCTTGATTTATACAAAATGAAATTTTTATTAAGTTCTCTAAAATTCGTGAATACTTCTTTAAATATCGTGCATATTATGGATAGGCTACCAGCCAGAATTCTATTCCCGTGAAATTGCGCTAAATTTTTTCTCCTTATGAGGTAATTGAAACAATAGAGCAGTTGGTTTATTAAGCCAGCTGCTTTTTTGTATAAATTTTCAATGTAAGTACATACTACCTTTGTAGGGCTTAATTAATTGTCATTTGAGAGGCTCTCTGCTTTATCCCACTTCTGTTTAGGAGAATAGCTTTAAAAGCTGTTCTCCTAAACAGAAGTGGGACAAAGTTTTTGTTCTCAAATGAAGTTTTTATCATGTTCCTTTCATTCATGAATAACATTTCCACACCGGTTTATACTATAGCTGTAATTTAAAGTTACAACTCATCACTTGCTAAGCGTGAGCTTCTTTCTAACAAAGCAGTTAGCCAATCGAGCTAGCTGTTTTGTTGTATAAAATAGCGTTTTTGTTGATTTTTTACACATTTAAATGTGACAAGCATATGTTGTTGTATGGAGATCCCTACTCACAGAGAAACCTACCTTTCTAAGAGCACACATATGAATGTGCTCTTTTTTTATTTGCCACTAAAGTAACGTTTTTGTTCAAAATAATAACACTTAATCATTTGGATGCATTTACCAGTATTATTCCCAAAAAGTTCATGTTACGGTTAATTAGTCGAGTACGTCATTACTTGACAATGACCCTTAGAAGCCCCGTAGATAAACGGGGGTTCTTTTATTTAAATAACTATTTTGTTCAAATTTTAGATAGATGTTAATATTCTTAATAAAGGAGGTCTACTGATGAAAAATTTATGGCTAAAGATTTCTTTAATTATTTTCATAGCACTTTTCCTTTTAATAATTTTATATTTTGTTGGTATGTCACTTTTTTGGAATCAGCCATAAATTAAGCACAGCAATTAGCTTTTGCTAGTTGTTCTTTTTCTGTAAGATAACGCTTTTATATGAAACCCATACACATTTTTGACACATCTACTACCACTCTATCCTGAAAATTCGTGATAATATTAATTTGTTGAATATGCCAAATTTCGACATTGCACGACAACAATATCTCCCTTAGTGAATCCCTGTCCCCCAGGGGTTTTTCCTTTTTTATTACTTTTTTTTCACTAAATTTTCATTCTGAATAAAATTCAAATTTGATACTACTTTGCTCCCGTGCTACCAAATCCACCAACGCCTCTTTTACTATCCGACAGCTCGTCCACTTCAACAAAATAAGCTGTTTCCACTGGCGCTATAACCTTTACACTCAATATTCTTCCTGTCCTTTCACATCTGATGATTTCTTTTTTTCATTATGCATTCTCGTGTGTTCGGAGGAGCTCATTACTTCTAAGTTTGAAATACTATTATTTTGCCTATTGTGATCCTTGTACTGAACAATCTTCCCCGTCCCTTTACACCTCTCACATAATCCATATTTAAATTTAAAATATGAATCCCTACACTTCTTCCACACTGTTGACTTATAAAACTTCTTTGCGTATTCCTTTGCCATTTCCTAGTCCTCATTCTTTCTACTCACCAATACGATAACCAAAGTACATTACTAGCAAAGTAACAAACGTACCTAAGAAATATCCAATGAGACCTTCAAGTAAAAACATCTCATCACTTCCTTCCGGTTTACTTGGCATTTTTATTAAACAACTTTAACAAAAACATTGTAGTGAAACTACTAATCATACATGCAATGAACAAATGGAATATACTCATCATTCATCCTCCTCCAAAATAAAAAATGTCACATTAATAATGTGACATTTAAAATAGTTCCCCTCTAACTTCTATGCAAAATCGGCTCTGGTTTGCTAATACCTACTAGGTTATATAACTTTCCAACAACTTCTCCTACATATTCAAAATCTTTAGTTTTAATCTCAATTTCACCTGAATCACCAATAAAAGTTGCAGACATTGCAATCCCGGAATTTGTTTTCTTCTCATTGTCTAACAACTCTCTTATTGATTCACGTCCGTCAACTCTATCTTCCATTTCAAAAGGAATTCTAACTTTATTTCTGTTATTAAAATAATCTTTTTCGACATTAGACTGTCTTTTATTATTAGAATTTAAACTATTTATTAAATCAGTAAAATTATTCTCTAATGAGCTCATACGATCCAATATGTATCTTGACGGATCACTGGCATCAACATTCTTCATGATAGTATTACTTTCTACTACTCTATAAATAGGATTATCTGGTTCTTCCTCACCCATGGCTTCCATAATCATCCCTTTAAAATTTTCACTTAATTCTATTACCCCAGCCATATCATTAGTATAGAAAATAGTACGTTCCTCCGTGATATCAAATGGTAGCCTTGTACCCTTTTGACAAATTTGAATGACTGGTTTTCTTGCAGCATGTCTGATGGCAAGTTCATACATTACATTTGGATTTAAATTTGTAAGATTCGCTATAGCCAGATCACATTCTAAAACACTCGTAATGACTTGTCTATTTATCGAACCAGGACTCGGCATCCTATGAGCTACATTAATATTCTTTTCCTCAAATCCCATATTAACTAAGGCCGGAACAATTACAGCATCTATTACCCCTTCAGCCGCTCTTCTTATATCAGATTGATCATCACCAATTGGTGTGATAATAAATCAGGTTTTATCTTTATTTTGATTATCCATTACTTATCCTCCATATTGTTTTAACACAATTTTATCATTCACTTCCAAATTAAAACAATGAAAACCATAAATAATAAAACAAAAAGCAACCGTGCACCAGTTGCCCTTTCGTCAAAATCTTATATTATTACTATAAATACGGTAAATGAAGTTTTATTCTTCTTCCAATCACTTAATGTTACTATGTTCATCTACACCAACATTATTAAGTAACTGGAAGAAGAGCAAAAGCCCCTCTCCTTTTACACAACTTAAATTGCAATTGAATGAGAAATCAAGAAACTACCGTCCATCCAATCTGCAACCATTGCCACCGGTCATGGCAATCCATTTTCGAGTATATCAGGAACCCGTGATTAATGTTTTCCACCACTACTCACAATACAAATATAACACGACTATTCCAAAACAACCGGCACATTTACTGCCAAAAAGCGGTCACGACTCTGCCATCATTTTTTTACCAAACCCGTATCAAAATGTCTTATTATTAATGTGGATTTAAGTAATTGAAACAGCTTTAATATATCAATCTTAGTTATAGAATCATAATCATGGAAGCCATGCGCTATTGAATTACGATTAAGTTCTTGGCACAATTTAACAGGAACCCTAACAAATGTTCTTTGTAACATCCGAATTATCGAAAGGACAAAAACTTTAGTAAATTGCTCTTCCTCTATCTCACTATATTGTTCAGGCTGAATTGCAGCTTTAACAATATATATTTTTGGTTTTTTTCTAACAGATACCAAATCAGCATTTACGTTACCATCACCCCAAGTTGCAAGAACATGTTCAAATGCAGCAAATAATGGCATAGCACATAATTTATAGTATCCCCCTTTAAAAGCTTCATAAGTTTCCTTTATTAAAGTTGCATGTAGTTCATACATAGGAGCATTTATAATTTGTTCTATGTACGCATCAAGATTTCTACTTACATATTCTGATACAAGTTCGTGAGTTATCTCACTCCCTTCAAATGCATCAAGAATTTCAAAGTCTAGACACCAATAATTTTCTTCATGTTTTTTCAATATCCCATCAATTTCTTTTATTCGTTCTGCGGTTTCTTCACCTATTAAATCCCAATCAATATTATCACACATCTCAATTATTGATTGGATTTGCTTATGCCACGCCATTGCTATATCAATTGTTTGTCTATTTTGTTCATGCCATACCATCGCAACATCAATTGTTTGTTTTGTTCATGCCATGCCATCGCAACATCAATTGCTTGTTTGTTTTGTTCATGCCATGCCATCGCAACATCAATTGCTTGTTTGTTTTGTTCATGCCATGCCATCGCAACATCAATTGTTTGTTTGTTTTGTTCATACCATGCCATCGTAACATCAATTATGTGTTTGTTCTGTTCACTCTTTTTCTCCTCAATCCTCTTCTTCAGATATCTTGGTTTCTTCCCCATTAGTAACACACCCCTTCTCACCTAATATTTTATCATTAAAATATTAGAGATAGAATATCTCCTACGACTTACCCATATCTTATATTGTGTGTAACTGACTCAATCGTGAAATCCCTTGCTGTCATTGAATTGATAAGACTTTCTCTTTTGAGTTACACAGTACAAAATTTATGAGTAACTGTATAAATTAAAAAGAAAAAACAATGATCAGATTTTAAACCTAGTCATTGCTTTATCCATTGCATCTTTGTTTACACCTATATAACGTAGTGTGACCTTCTCAGATGAGTGATTGAATATCTCCATCAGTAATGCGATGTTCTTCGTTTGCATGTACATATGATAGCCATACGTCTTTCTTAAGGTATGTGTACCAATCTCATCTAATCCAAATTCTGCTACAGCTCCACTTAATATCTTATATGCCATACTGCGACCAATTGGACGATTCTTCCCTTGTCTGCTTTGCAATAGATACTCATCGTCTTCTCTTTCTTCAGTGAACCATTTTAGTTCTCTTTTTAATGTAGATGTAATTTGTATTCGTTTTTGTTCCCTTGTCTTCTTTTCCCTCATAGAAATGTGACTACCTTTTACATCTGATACCTTTAATTTCAAGATATCAGATATCCTCAAGCCTGTATTGATTCCCATAATGAATAAGATATAATTACGCTCGCTCTTTTCCTTAAAGTAATCTTTTAATTGTTGTATTTGCTCTGAATCACGTATTGGCTGAACAAAATTCATTATTCATTACCTCCTGCTTCTTCTTTCTCGTAAACTTCGAGTCTAAGAGCAAAAGCAAGCTTATAAAATGCTCTATCTTTAACATGTCGATAAGTTCGTTCACTCATCCCCAGTTCGTTATACACCATATAATCACAGATATCTTCATCTTCTAAATAGCGCTTAATAATGATGTCTCTTTGATTCCTTCCGGCTAATCCATTTCCATAGCGGTTTAATGCTTGATCAATACGAAATGACATCTTTTCAAGCTATTCTTCTCTTTCACTTTGCTGTACATTTGCTATCGCAACATCTTCTAACGGTTTTCCAGCATCGTGTGTAGGTCCATGATATCTAACTTCATAAGAAGGAGTGACTTTCATTTCTTTACGAATCATTCCAAACTGCCTATATATACGTACACTTTCAAGAACACCTTCCAAACGTTCCTGTGTTGCTGCTCTGTCAATTTTCGGTAAGAAAGATAATTGTTTAGTCATGTAAGACCACTCCTTTTATTTATTAATTACTTTTGTCTTAATGCTCCACGTCTACGCTCATATCGTGGTCCACGAATCCCATCAAATCCTCTAAATCACGTGTGCTCAATTCTCTTTTCGTTTTTTCTTTTTTGCTTGATTCGCTTGCTTTTTCCATTATGATTCCTAAAACATTAGCTGATGAACTGCTAGCACATAAAAAGTAGCAGAATACCAATAATCTTGTTTTACAAGATGCGTATGAACACGAATTAGACTTAGTATTTTCCAAAGTCGATGGAAAGTTCTTACCAAAATCAACATTGTTCAATGCATTCTCACGCATACTTAAAAAAGCAAATCTGCCTAAATTAGAAATTCATTCATTACGACACACCCACGCGGTTCTTTTATTAGAGTCTGGTGCAAGTATGAAATACATTCAAGAACGATTAGGACACAAGAGTATTGAAATCACTTCCAACGTTTACTCTCATATTAGCGATAAAATTAATAAAGATTCCATTTCGGGGTTTGAAGCCTATATGAATAATGTATTGGGGTAAGTATGATTTTTTTGTGGGTGAATTGTGGGTGAATCACTTCTCTTTCAAATAAAAGTGTTTTACCCACAAAATAAAAAAACCCTCAACACGTTATGTGTCAAGGGTTTGAGCCTCTTAGTATAGAGACATATATTGATCGCGTTCCCATTGGTGAACTTGCGTGCGGAACATATTTGAGGTCATAAAAACGAATCGAAACCACTGTAAAATGTTAATTTATCAACGTTTCGAAAATTCGATACCGCAAAATAAATCGAACTACACTAGGTAAAATCGGGCATCTTTCGGGTAATTACCGGGCATTTTTTCAATTAAAAAACAAAAGAGCACAGCGTGTATAAGTAGTGCTACCAACACTATATATACCGTCCGCCTACTCACGATAGGCAAACACTTGCTGTACTCTTACGGACTATTTTACAGTACGTAAGGGCTCCAAGCAACAGTTTGCTTACATTCGGCATTCTGTTGCTTTTTTGTTTATATAAAGGAGCCCAATATAATGAAGAAACGAATCGATGTTATCGCAAGTGAAACCTCCTTCCACAACCTTTCTACATTTAAAGAGGTAGAAGAATTAAATAAAACTGTACGTACATATAGAGACACAATTCGTATGTCTATTAAACGTACTGACGTACAATCTAAACTCATTGCACTACTTGAAATTTTAAAACGCCACAGCTGCAAATATGTAGGTGTTAGTTTCCTATGCAAAAATAGAATAGCTGAAAAAATGGAAGTTTCATATAAAACTGTACAACGTTTAATGAAGAAACTTGTGAACCTGGGCATGATCCGCCAGGTATCTATGAAGCGTAAAAAAGATATGCTTCAAACAGCTAATGCTATTATTATTCAACCTATTGTGGAAGAAGTGTCCGACAAGCAACCTGCTAAAAGTCCTACAAAGTGTCCGACCATTAAAACAACACCTGTTTCCTTAAAACAAAATATAAAAGATATAAACAAACGTAATAGTAATGATAATAGCAATACTACTGAAGATAATATTAAACAAGCTGATTTGTTGCCCACTGGGTTCCAGAACGTTTCGGTTCTTTAACTAGCTCTTTTTATTCTGAATCAAAAACAATTCAAGAACTGTGGAAGGTTGTAAGACAGTGTAATAGAGTTGTTAATTACACAACAGGTGATAAAGCATTTACTAAAGACCAGGAGCTTACTATTGGCTTAAAAGCTATTAAAGAGTTTGTTATGAAAGTGAAGTCTGGAATAAAAATGAAGTATGGTAAATTTGCTTATTTCAATGGGATTGTAAATAACTTA
>Ga0209025_1002635_pt1 | contig 18395 bp, 16 predicted proteins | sample AraplaMF_Col_mLB_FD_184256 | JGI IMG/M metagenome (GOLD analysis project Ga0209025, IMG submission 184256) | Arabidopsis root microbial communities from the University of North Carolina, USA - plate scrape MF_Col_mLB (SPAdes) (version 2) | ecosystem: Host-associated > Plants > Roots > Endosphere... | reverse complement strand
GGCAACGCATTGCTCATCTATCCGCGTCGGCCGGACAAGGAGATGGAGTACCGCGACCTCACGGTGCGCACCTTCTATCTCCAGAACGCCCAGGCGCCGCAGGTGCTCGCCGCGCTCAAACAGATGGTCAAGACCCGCGATGTGGTGCTGGACGAACGCACCAACGCGATCATCATGCGCGACTCCGAAGAAGCCATCGGCGTGGCCGAGCGCCTGATCGCGGCGATGGACGTGACACCGGCCGAGGTCGTGCTGGAGGCCGAGGTGCTGGAAGTATCGGCGACCGATCTGTTGCAGTTCGGGTTGCTGTATCCGGATCGCATCGAGTTCACCGCGAGCCCCGCGGCCGGCAGCGACATTCCCGGGCGGAACACGCCGGGACTGCTGACCCTGGAGGAGCTCAGGAGCCTCAACAGCGGTGACATCCTGGTGAGGCTGGGCGCGCCTTCGCTCGCCCTGGACATGCTGCAGCGCGAAGGCAGGACCAACACGCTGGCCAATCCGCGCATCCGCGTGCGCAACCGCGAGAAGGCCAAGGTGCTGATCGGCGATCGCCTGCCGGTGGTGACGACGACACTGTCGGACAACTTCAGCACCGAAAGCATCAACTACCAGGATGTCGGCCTGTCACTGGAAGCCGAACCGATCATCAGCAGCAACGATGAGGTCCAGGTCAAGTTGCGGCTGGAGGTGTCGAGCGTCACCGATACGATCACCACCAGCACCGGGCTGGTGGCCTACCAGATCGGCACGCGCACGGCCGAAACCGTGATGAGCGTTCGCAACAACCAGACGCAGGCGCTGGCCGGCCTGTTGCAGCGCAACGAGCAGGCCGGCGGCACCGGCATCCCCGGCCTGAGCCGCATCCCCATCCTCGACCGCATCTTCGGCACGCGCGGCAGCGACAAGCGGCGGACCGAACTGATCCTGCTGCTCACGCCGCACATCGTGCGCAACCAGGGCGTTCCGGTCGACAGCATCACCGACTTCTATTCCGGCACCGAGACGCATCTGGGCACGCAGCGCGACGGTGCGGCCGCCGCCGCACCAGCCCCGGCGACGATGCAGGGAGGCGCGACGCCACCGCCGGGGCAGAAGAGCGCTGCAGCCTCGCCACCGCCTGGTGCAACGCCAGCGGCGCAATCGCCGCCTCCGTCGCCACCGCCGTCGCCACCGCAGGGCAGGCGCAGATGACCCTGCCCATGGCGCCGCGAGGATTCACCTTGATCGAGCTGCTGGTCACGCTCGCGATCCTGGCGACGCTGGCCATGGTGGCGTTGCCGCTGACCCAGGTCGCGGCGCAGCGCTCGCGTGAAGACGAACTGCGGCGTGCGCTGTGGCAGATCCGCGATGCCATCGACGCGTACAAGGCGGCCACCGATGAGGGCAGGGTCGACAAAGCGGTCGACGACAGTGGCTACCCGCCGACACTCGACGTGCTGGTGGAAGGCGCGGTCGACAAGGGCAGCGCCGGCGGCGCGCGGATCTACTTCCTCAGGCGCATTCCGCGTGATCCGACCTGCGATTGCCCCAGTCGCGGCGATGCCCAGACCTGGGGCCTGCGCAGCTACGCCAGTCCACCGGACTCGCCCGGCGAGGGGCTCGATGTCTACGACGTGTACTCACGGTCGGAGGGCGCCGCGCTGGATGGCACGGCGTATCGCACATGGTGAGGCGCGCCACCGTGCGACAGGGATTCACCCTGATCGAGCTGCTGGTGGTGCTGGCCATCATGGGCGCGCTATTGACGCTGGTGGTGCCGCGCTACTTCGAGCAGGCCGACCGGGCCAAGGAGACGGTGCTGCGCGAGAACCTGACCGTGATGAGGGTATCGATCGATCACTTCCACGCCGACCGCGGTCGCTACCCGCAGACGCTGCAGGAACTGGTCGAGGGCCGCTACCTGCGCGAGGTTCCCACCGATACCCTCACCGGCAGCCGCACCACCTGGACGCTGGTGGCGCCGGCGGACGGCGAGGCCGGCATCTACGACGTGCGCAGCGGCGCCCGGGGCAAGGGCAAGGATGGCACCGACTACAGCACCTGGTAGGCCGCAGCGCGGCTTTGGCATCCTCGCCGCGCTGCTGTGCGTGGCGTTGATCGGCATCTACCTGATGGAAGTGGGCACCCTGTGGAGCCTGCAGGTGCAGCGGACGAAGGAAGCACAGCTGCTGCGCCACGGCGATGCGATCCGCGAGGCCATCCGCAGCTATGCGATGGCCGACGGGGGCGGCGGCTATCCGACTCGCCTGGAGGACCTGCTGGTGGATCCGCGCGTGCCTTATCCGCGCCATCACCTGCGCGCGCTTTACCCCGATCCCATGACCGGCGGCGACTGGCTGCTGATCACCGGCCCGGAAGGCGAGATCTACGGCGTCAACAGTTCGGCCACGGGCGTGCCGTTGAAGCAGCAGGGATTTCCGCCGCAGGACGCCAGCTTCGCGATGAAGTCCAGCTACCAGGAATGGAAGTTCACCCACTATCCCTCGTCCGGACGGATGCGGCGATGAGACGACCCGCCTCCCGGAGGCCGACACATGCTTTCTGCTGACTGGACCTCTTGGCTGCGCGAGAACCTCGAGCGCGGCTGCACGCCCGACTCACTGGTGCAGGCGATGATCGCCAAATGCATCGACGGTGACGAAGCCGCCCAGGCGGTGGCGCAGGCACTGACGGAGATTGGTATAGCCCGGACCGCGACAGCCCCATGCTGGCCCGATCGATTCGCCCTCCGCCTGGCCAACCGGGCCACGATCGGCGGACGCCTGATGCGCGTGATCGCCCGCCTCGAACGGCCTGCCGCCGTGTTGCTGGACAATGTGCTGTCGGCACGGGAGTGCGATTACCTCATCGCGCAGTCGAAGAAGCAGATGCGGCCGTCGACGGTGGTGTCCCCCGACACCGGCGAGATGGCGCAGATCGAAGCGCGCAGCAGCGAGGGCGCCTTTTTCGTCCGCGGCCACGACGAGACCATTGCCGGCATCGAGGCGCGCCTGGCCGAGCTGATGCAGGTCCCGGTCGACCATGGCGAAGGCCTGCAGGTACTGCGTTACCGGACCGGCGGCGAGTACCGGCCACACTACGACTACTTCCCGCCGGAGCAGGCCGGCAGCGCCCGCCACCTCGCGCGCGGCGGGCAGCGGACGGCCTCGTTGATCCTGTACCTCAACAGCCCCGAGGCGGGTGGCGAAACGATCTTCCCGCTGGCGGGCGCCTCGTTCGTTCCGCGTTGCGGCAGCGCGCTGTACTTCGCCTACTGCGATGGCCAGGGCCGGCTGGACACCACCAGCCTGCACGGTGGCGCGCCGGTGGCGGGCGGCGAGAAGTGGATCGCGACCAAGTGGGTGCGGCAGCATCCCTACGGGTGACCCGGACGGTCGGTACCCGCGTCACCTCGGCGGCGGGGTGGTCCAGCGACCGGCCGGCGGGACCGGCATTGACGCGGATTCAACAAACAAGTCCCTAGGCTGAGTGGATCGCCTTCACCGACCACGGAGCAAGCCATGTCGTTGACTCTCACGATCGACTTCTCGGACGAGGACCTGGAGCGGTTCACCGGCCAGATCGAAGCTGCCAAAAAGGACGCGGAAGGCAAGAGCAACGAGGAGATCGTGGCGGCCGCCACCGTGCTGCTGGAAAAGGCACAGCAGGGCAATCCGCCGATCTTCGTGAAGCAGCGCCTGCCGGCCCTGGGCACGCTGATCGCGATGCTGCGCGACGAGGCCTGGGCGCTGTCCGACGAGGATTCGCTGCGGGTGCGTGCCGCCCTCAATTACCTGGCAGCGCCGATCGACATCATCCCCGACGACATTCCGGTGTTCGGCTTCCTCGACGACGCGGTGATGATCGAACTGTGCGCGCGCAAGCTGTCGCACGAGATCGAGGCCTATGACGACTTCTGCGAGTTCCGCGAGCGCGAAGCCGAGCGGCGCGGCCTGAAGCCCGAAACCGTCGGCCGTGCCGACTGGCTGCAGGGCCGTCGCGACGAACTCCAGGAACGCATGCACCGCCGCCGCGGGCGCGAGTCCGGCCGGGGCTTCGGCCAGGGCTACGGCTCCAGCAGCGGCTACGGCAGCCCGGTCAGCCGCTACACGGACAACAGCTGGCGGCCCGGTCCGTTCAAGTTCCGCTGACGAGTGTCGGTGAGCACGCGGGGCAGGGGGCGGGCCCGGTGGGACCCGGCTGCCCCTGCGCCCGGGAGATGCCGGGCTGCTACAATTTGCGGTTCCTTTGACCGCACCGCACGGACATGATCGAACTCAATCCCGTCCGCCAGCGAATCGCCGACCTCACCGGTCGGCTGGATTCGCTCAGGGGGTATCTTTGACTACGACAGCAAAGTCGAACGTCTCGAAGAAGTAAACCGCGAACTCGAAAGCCCCGATATCTGGAACGACTCCGAGCGTGCCCAGGGCCTGGGCCGTGAGCGCTCTTCCCTGGAAAAGGTCGTCGATGGCATCCGCAACCTCACCGACGGTCTCGTCGGCGCGGGCGAGCTGCTGGAACTGGCCGAAATGGAAGACGACGAGGGCACCGCGCTGGCGGTGGTCGACGACGTCGAGCGCTACGCCAAGGAAGTCGAGAAGCTCGAATTCCGCCGCATGTTCTCCGGCAAGATGGACGCGGCCAACGCCTTCGTCGACATCCAGGCCGGCGCCGGTGGCACCGAGGCCCAGGACTGGGCCGAGATCCTGCTGCGCATGTACCTGCGCTGGTGCGAATCGCGCGGCTGGAAGACCGAGCTGATGGAAGTCAGCGGTGGCGACGTCGCCGGCATCAAGTCGGCCACGCTGCGCGTCGAAGGCGATTTCGCCTACGGCTGGCTCAAGACCGAAACCGGCGTGCACCGCCTGGTGCGCAAGTCGCCGTTCGACTCCGACAACCGCCGCCACACCAGCTTCACCTCGGTGTTCGTGTCGCCGGAAGTCGATGACAACATCGACATCGACATCAATCCGGCCGACCTGAAGACCGACGTCTACCGTTCGTCCGGTGCCGGCGGCCAGCACGTCAACAAGACCGAATCGGCGGTGCGAATCACGCACGTGCCGACCGGCATTGTCGTGGCCTGCCAGACCGGCCGCAGCCAGCACCAGAACCGCGACAACGCGATGAAGATGCTGGCCGCAAAGCTCTATGAGCTCGAGATCCAGAAGCGCAACGCCGAACGCGATGCGGTCGAGGCGACCAAGTCCGACATCGGCTGGGGCAGCCAGATCCGCAATTACGTGCTCGACCAGAGCCGCATCAAGGACCTGCGCACCGGCATCGAGCGCAGCGACACGCAGAAGGTCCTCGACGGCGACCTCGACGAGTTCGTCGAAGCCAGCCTGAAATCGGGCCTGGAAGCGGGCTCCAAGCGCGCCGACGCCGTCTGATCTACATTCCACCTCCCAGCAAGATCAAAAACCCATGACCGACCAGCCCACGCCCCAGACGCACACCGACGGCACCGCGCCGGACGAGAACCGGCTCATCGCCGAGCGTCGCGCCAAACTCACGGCGCTGCGCGGGCAGGGCATCGCGTTCCCCAATGACTTCCGCCGCGCCGACTTTGTCGGCGACCTGCAGGACGCCTACGCCGACGCTGAGCAGTGGACGGCCGAGGCGCTGGACGGCAAGCGCCACCGCGTGGCCATCGCCGGTCGCGTGCTGCTCAAGCGCGACATGGGCAAGGCGGGTTTCGCGCAGATCCAGGACGAATCCGGGCGCCTGCAGCTGTGGCTGAAGAAGGACCTGCTGGGCGATGCCTACGAGGTGTTCAAGGAGCTGGACCTGGGCGACATCGTCTCCGCCGAGGGCGAGCTCACCCGTACCCGCACCGGCGAGCTGTCGCTCAAGGCCGAAAGCCTGCGCCTGCTGACCAAGGCGCTGCGCCCGCTGCCGGACAAGTTCCACGGCATGGCCGACGTCGAGCAGCGTTACCGCCAGCGCTACGTCGACCTGATCGTGACGCCGGAGGCGCGCGACGTCTTCGTCAAGCGCTCCAAGATCATCCGCGCCATGCGCGCCTGGCTCGACGCCCGACGCTTCCTCGAGGTCGAGACGCCGATGATGCATTACATCCCCGGCGGCGCCGCGGCCAAGCCCTTCGTCACGCACCACAATGCGCTCGACCTGGAGCTGTACCTGCGCGTGGCGCCGGAGCTGTACCTCAAGCGCCTGGTCGTCGGTGGCCTGGAGCGCGTCTACGAGATCAACCGCAACTTCCGCAACGAGGGCGTGTCGACCCGGCACAACCCCGAGTTCACCATGCTCGAGCTGTACGAGGCCTACGCCACCTACACCGAGATCATGGACCTGACGGAAGGCGTGATCCGCGACGTCGCCCAGGGCGTGCTGGGCACCACGAAGCTCCACTGGGAAGGTCACGACATCGACGTCGGCCCGGCCTTCCGCCGCTGGTCGATGACCGATGCCGTGCTCGAGCACAACCCGGAGATCGCCCGCGAGGACCTGCGCGACGTCGCGAAGATGCGTGCGCATTGCGCCCGCCTGGGCATCCCGACCAAGCCGGGCAACGGCTGGGGCAAGCTGCTGCTGGACATCTTCGAGAAGACCGTCGAGCACACCCTGGTGCAGCCGACCTTCATCATCGACCACCCGGTCGAGGTCAGCCCGCTGGCCCGCGCCAGCGACCGCGACCCGGAGCTGACCGACCGCTTCGAGCTGTTCATCAACGGCAAGGAGCTGGCCAACGGCTTCTCCGAGCTCAACGACCCCGAGGACCAGGCCGAGCGCTTCCGCGCCCAGGTCGAGGCCAAGGAGGGCGGTGACGACGAGGCCATGCACTTCGACGCCGACTACATCCGCGCCCTGGAGGTCGGCCTGCCGCCCACCGGCGGCCTGGGCATCGGCATCGACCGCCTGGTGATGCTGATGACCGGCTCGACGTCGATCCGCGACGTCCTGCTGTTCCCGTACATGCGTCCCGAGACGGGCGGCTGAGCCTGAACCGACAGCATCGGCTTGGACGGCCGTTGCCACGAACCCTGCGGACGAGCGCGCCGCGGGGTATCCTCGGTACCGAGGCCACCACAGGGGGTGGCGGCTCTAATGGATGTCCGGTGTGAACGTCGTCATCGTTGATGATCAAACCTCTGCGCGCACCATGCTGCGCCACATCATTGAAGACATATCGTCCGAACTGAGGGTTTCGGACTTCGGCGATCCCGAGGCGGCGCTGGGATGGTGCGAGAGCAACCAGCCCGACCTGTTGCTGCTGGACTACCGCATGCCGGCGCTCGATGGACTGGAGTTCGCCAGGCGCTTCCGTCGCCTGCCGATGCACCGCGACATCCCGATCATCCTGGTGACCGTGGTCGGCGACGAGCCGGTGCGACAGGCCGCGCTGGAAGCGGGCGTCATCGATTTCCTGGTCAAGCCGGTGCGCCCGCGCGAACTGCGCGCGCGTTGCCGCAACCTGTTGCAGCTGCGCCAGCAGTCGGAGAACGTGAAGCAGCGTGCGCTGTCGCTGGAACAGCGCCTGCTGTCGAGCATGCACGAGGTCGAGGAGCGCGAGCGCGAGACGCTGTCGCGACTGGCCCGCGCGATCGAATACCGCGATGCCGGCACCAGTGCCTACCTGGAGCGCATGGCCCATGTCGCCGGCCTGATCGCCGAGCAGCTGGGCATGTTCGAGGACGAGGTGCGCGTCATCGAAATGGCCGCGCCGCTGCACGACATCGGCAAGATCGCCATCCCCGATGCGGTGCTGATGAAATCCGGCCCGCTGACCGAGGACGAAACCGCGGTCATGCGGCGCCACCCGCGCATCGGCTACGAGCTGCTCAGCGGCAGCCAGAACCGCTTCATCCAGGCCGGCGCGCTGATCGCCCTGCGTCATCACGAACGTTACGACGGCAGCGGCTACCCTGACGGCCTGGTGGGCGAGGAAATTCCGTTGGAAGCCAGGATAGTGGCGGTCGCGGATGTCTTCGATGCGCTGATCTCGCCACGACCGTACAAGAAGGCCTGGGACGCGGATGCGGCACTTGGCTACCTGTACGCGCAACGGGGTCGGCTGTTCGACCCGCGCTGCGTCGACGCCCTGATCCGCTCGCGCGAGCGGCTCGAGGATATCTGCAACCGCTATTCAACGGTTTCCGCGCGCCCCGGCATGGAGTAGCCATGGTTCTGGTCCTGAACAAGCTGAAGACGCGCCTGGCCGCACGGCCGGACAGCGAACACGCCCAGGACCTGGTCCGCATCGTCATCACGGCGCTGTTCTCGACGTACCTGGGCTGGCGTTTCCTGCACCTGGACGGCGCCGACAACACCCTGCCGCTGACGTGGATGATCCTGCTCGGCGAGCTGCTGGTGGCGCTGGGCCTGCTGGCCGCGATCCTGGTATCACCGGGCGTTTCGCACGTGCGGCGCTGGATCGGCATGCTCACCGACTATTCGGCGATGGGCGCGATCATGTGCATCCAGGGCGAGCCCGCCGCGCCGCTGTATGCCGTGTACCTGTGGGTGACGATCGGCAACGGCATGCGCTATGGCAGCCGTTACCTGCGCATCGCCACGGCGCTGGCCACCGCCTCGTTCCTGGCGGTGATCCTGATCTCGCCGTACTGGCGCAGCAACCCGTACCTGGCCTGGGGCCTGCTGCTGGGCCTGGGCGCGGTGCCGCTGTACTTCGATTCGCTGCTCAACGCCCTGACCCGGGCGGTCGATGACGCGCGCAAGGCCAACGAGGCCAAGAGCCGCTTCCTGGCCAACATGAGCCACGAGTTCCGCACGCCGCTCAACGGCCTGGCCGGCATGAGCGAGCTGCTCGCCACCACGCGCCTGGACGCCGAACAGCGCGAGTGCCTGAGCACCATCCAGGCGTCCACCCGCAGCCTGCTGGCGCTGGTCGAGGACGTGCTCGACATCTCCGCGATCGAGGCCGGCAAGGTCAAGCTGGACCTGGTGGAGTTCATTCCGCAGGAACTGGTCGAGAGCATCGGCCTGATCCTGCAGCCGCAGGCGCGCGCCAAGGAGATCCGCTACGAAGCGGCGATCGCCGCCGACGTGCCCGGCAGCCTGTGCGGCGACGTCGTGCACCTGCGCCAGGTGCTGATCAACCTGGCCGGCAATGCGATCAAGTTCACCGACAAGGGCTCCGTCCGCCTTGAAGTGACCGTGGTCGACCAGGGCACGGACAAGGTGCGACTGCGCTTTGCCGTGATCGACACCGGCATCGGCGTGCCGCTGGCGATGCGCCAGCGCCTGTTCGAAGCGTTCGAGCAGGCCGACGTCAGCCTGGCCCGTCGCTACGGCGGCACCGGCCTGGGCACCACGATCGCCAAGGGCCTGACCGAGGCCATGGGCGGCAGCATCGGCTTCGAAAGCGTGGAGCAGCGTGGCAGCCGCTTCTGGGTGGAGCTGCCGTTCGCGCGCGTGGCCAATGACGCGGATGCCGCCGACGCCGCGCACGACGATTCGTTGCCGGGACGTGCGGAAAACGCCGGCTCGGCCAACGTCATTGCCTTCTCCGATCCGTTCCTGCGCCACCGCGCCCGCGTCCGCAGCCTGGGCATCCTGGTTGCCGACGACCACGTCGCCAACCGGATGGTGCTGCAGCGCCTGCTGCAGAAGGCCGGCCACCGCGTGACCTGCGTCGATGGCGGCGGTGATGCGCTCGATGCGGTTTCCGGCTCCGATTACGACGCGGTCATCGCCGACCTGCACATGCCCGACGTCAGCGGCCTCGACCTGCTGCGCCAGTTGCGGGTGATGGAGGCCGGTGGCGGCCGCCGCACCCCGGTGCTGATACTCAGCGCCGACGTCACTCCGGAATCGATCCGCGCCTGCGAACAGGCCGGCGCGCGCGCCTTCCTGGCCAAGCCGGTGTCGACGGTGCGGCTGCTCGACACCCTGGCCGACATCGCCGCCAACGCCCGCGTGGGCGCGCCGCTGGTGGCGCTGCGAAGCGAGCTGCCCATGGGTGACGGCACGTTCGATAGTTCGGTGCTGGACGAACTTGGCGCCTTGGGCATGGGTGCAGGCTTCGAGCGCGAGTTCATCGCCCAGTGCCTGCGCGACGCCGACGGTTGCATGGTCGAGCTGCGCAAGGCCGGCGAGCAGGCCCACTGGGATGCCGCGCGCGAACAGGCGCATGCGCTCAAGGGCGTGGCCAGCAACCTAGGCCTGAACAAGCTGGCCGCGGTCAGCGGCGAGATCATGCGGCTGCCGGACTGGCAGCTGGCGCGCGAGTGGCAGGCCCGGCTCAACGGCCTGGGCGAGCGCATGGCGCAGGGCAGGGCCGCGCTCGACGCGCGCGAGCGGCAGCGGGCCTCCCGTGGAGAAGGCGAGCGTTAAGCGGATTCGAGGGAATGGATCCGGCCCGCCGGATTTCCCCTCCCGCGGGCGCTGGTTCCCCTGGTTTTTCACGTCTTGCCGGTACTTCCTGTCAGGCGGGCGCGAACCTGCCTGATGCTCCTGCGTTTCCCCGATCAGTCATTGCCTTGCGGCTTGCCTTGCCTTGCGGGCTTGTCCTGTCAGGCAGCCCCGTTCGCTGCACGACGTTCCTGCGCCCGCACCAACCGATCCATCGTCCGCAGCGACTTGTCGCCCAGCTGCAGCGCGGTGTCGACCCAGACTTCGGTGATGCGCATCATCTCGTCCAGGGTCACCGCCTGGGTCATCTGCCGCACCTGGTGCATCGCGGCGCGTGCATGCGGGATGCGACGGTTGGCGCGGATCACGTCCTCGACTGCCGCCACGCCTTCGCCGCGCGGCACCAGCACGTCGACCAGGCCCATCTTGTGCATTTCCTGGCTGCTGAACATGTTGCCTTCCAGCATCAGCTTCTCGGCCAGGTGCGGGGTGACGCGCTTGCACAGGAACGAATAGGCGCCCATGCCCGGGAACAGGTCGAACAGCACCTCCGGCAGGCCCATCAGCACATCTTCCTCGGCGACGATCGTGTGGCAGCTCAGCGCAGCTTCGAAACCACCGCCCAGTGCGTCACCCTGGAGCAGCGCGATGCTGTGCGCGCCCGCGCCCAGGCCGTCGTGGAAGGCATGCACGCCACGCACGCATTGGCGGGCATAGGTCAGCAGGCCGTCGCGGTCGCCGGCACGGATCAGGCGGCAGAACAGGTCCAGGTCGCCCCCCAGGTTGAAGGCATCGGCATCGGAGGCCAGCACCACGTGGGTCAGGGTGTTGTTCTTGGCGGCGGCCGCGCGAAGGCGATCACCGAGGCCGTGCTGGTACTGGATGATGTCGTCCACCAGGTCCATCGAGAAACAGGCACGGCGGCCCGGCACCGCGCCGGCATGCATGTGGCACCAGTAGACGCCGCGTTCGGTTTCCTCGACGACGCGAAGGTTGCGACCGGTTGCAGTGCGATGGAACGGATAAACAGCTGACATTGCGAATCCTCCGTGGATATAACCGTCCGGCCGGTCGCGCTGTTCGGGACGGCAATGCGATCAAGGGGGGTGCGTCCGACCGCTCGATTCTATGCCTGTAAATGCAAACGCCCGCAAGGCCGTGGGGCCTCGCGGGCGTATTGGCAGGCAATGGCCGGGCCGGGGCCCGGCCCGGTTCAGTGGGCGGTCGGGCTTGCGGCAGGGCTCGCGGCCGGGCTGTCACGCAGCTCGCGGCGCAGGATCTTGCCGACATTGGTCTTTGGCAGCTCGGTCCGGAACTCGACGTAACGCGGGTGCTTGTAGCCGGTCAGGTGCTCGCGGGCGTGGCTCTTGACCTGTTCGGCGGTGAGGGACGGGTCCTTCTTGACGATGACCACCTTGACCGCCTCGCCCGACTTGTCGTCCGGGACGCCTACGGCAGCCACCTCCAAAACCCCAGGCATCATCGCGATCACGTCCTCGACCTCGTTCGGGTACACGTTGAAGCCCGAGACCAGGATCATGTCCTTCTTGCGGTCGACGATGAAGAAGAAGCCCCTGTCGTCCATCCGTGCCATGTCGCCGGTGTGCAACCAGCCCTCGGCGTCGATGACCGCGGCGGTGTCCTCCGGCCGGCGCCAGTAGCCCTTCATGACCTGCGGGCCCTTGATGCACAGCTCGCCGACTTCGCCCATCGGCAGCGTCACGCCGTTCTCGTCCTTGACGCAGGCGTCGGTGGAGGAGATCGGCAGGCCGATCGAGCCGTTGTAGTCCTTCAGGTCCATCGGGTTGATGCAGGCCGCCGGCGAGGTCTCGGTCAGGCCGTAGGCCTCGACCAGGGTCACGCCCGTCACCTGTTTCCAGCGCTCGGCGACCGAGCGCTGCACGGCCATGCCGCCGCCCAGGGTCAGGTGCAGCCTGGAGAAGTCGATCTGGTCGAAGCCCGGCGTGTTGAGCAGGCCGTTGAACAGCGTGTTGACGCCGGTGATGGCGGTGAACGGCACGCTCTTGAGCTCCTTGACGAAGCCCTTCATGTCGCGTGGGTTGGTGATCATGTAGTTCAGGCCGCCGAACTTCATGAAGACCAGGCCGTTCGCCGTCAACGCGAAGATGTGGTACAGCGGCAGCGCGGTGATGATCACTTCCTCGCCGTACTTGACGCCGGTGCCCACCCACATCGCCGCCTGCTGCATGTTGGCGACCAGGTTGCGATGGGTCAGCATCGCGCCCTTGGCCACGCCGGTGGTGCCGCCGGTGTACTGCAGGAAGGCGATGTCCTGCGGCGAGATCTCGACCTCGGGCAGGTTGTGGCGCTGGCCCAGGGCCAGTGCGTCACGGAAGCGGATCGAACCGGGCAGGTTGTACTCCGGCACCATCTTCTTGACGTACTTCAGGACGAAGTTCACCACCGCACCCTTGAGGCCGAGCATGTCGCCCAGGCCGGTGGTGACGACCTGCTTGATCTGGGTGTCGGCGACCACTTCCTGCACGGTGTGGGCGAAGTTGTCGAGCACCAGGATCACGTTGGCGCCGGAGTCGACCAGCTGGTGGCGCAGCTCGCGCGCGGTGTACATCGGGTTGGTGTTGACCACCGTCAGGCCGGCACGCAGCACGCCGAACGTGGCAATCGGGTACTGCAGGCAGTTGGGCATCATGATCGCGACGCGATCGCCCTTCTTGAGCTTCAGCTCGCCCAGCAGGTAAGCGGCGAACTGCGCGCTGAGCTGGTCGATTTCAGCGTAGGTGAGGGTCTTGCCGAGGTTGGCGAAGGCTGGGCGATCGCGATACTTCTCGATCGCGTTTTCCAGCACGGCGACGACGGACGGGAACTCGTCCACATCGATCTCGGCCGCAACCCCCTGCGGATACTGGGCCAGCCAAGGACGTTCAAAACTCATCGCGCGATCCCCTCTCCAATCGCAGTTGATAGCCTTCGGCGGCACATGTGTCGAATGCGCCGCCGTACGGTGCTTCCAGCGATTGGAGCATAGGCCCCCAAGGCTGGCAAGGCGCGTTCGGGCAACACGACAGTGCCCGCGACGGCGTGGCAGCATGGTCCGAGGGAACACCATGGGGCAGGGCATGCGGACGACGAGCGCGTTTGTGCGGTGCAGCGTGACACTGATGCTTCTGGTCGTGTCGGCGTTCGGTTGCAGCCGCACGCCGCCGGAGCAACGCCTTCGACAGTCCGTGGAATCGTTGCAGCAGGGCATCGAACAACGCGATGCCTCGGTGCTCGACGCGATGCTCGCCGAAGATTTCATCGGCCCCGATGCGCTCGATCGCGAAGGCGCGGGCAGGATCGCGCGGCTGATGTTCCTGCGCCATCGCCAGATCGGTGTGCAGCTTGGGCCGGTGTCGGTGCAGCTTCAACCTGGCCATGCAACGGCGCGATTCACCGCGGCATTGACCGGCGGATCTGGCGAGGTGCTGCCCGACGCCGCGCAACTCTATGAGGTCGAGACCGGCTGGCGCGAGGAAGGCGGGGAGTGGCGGCTGACCAGCGCGACGTGGGTGCCGAAGCTGTAGCGCGACCCGTCATTCCCGCGAAGGCGGGAATCCATGGACGTTCGCGTCGGCGGTGAGAACCTAGGTCCATGGATCCCCGCCTACGCGGGGATGACGTCCTGTTACGCCGGCTTCTTCGCCGCCAGCTGCCTCAGCACGTAATGCAGGATGCCGCCGTGGCGGAAGTACTCGACTTCCTTCGGCGTCAGCAGCAGCACGCGCACTTCGAAGCGCTTCTCGCTGCCGTCGGGGCGGCGTGCGGTCACGGTTGCAGTGCGGGCGCGGCCGTCATCGATGCCGGTCACGCTGATTTCCTCCGAACCGTCCAGGCCGTGCGTGCGCGCGTTCTCGCCATCCTTGAACTGCAGCGGCAGCACACCCATGCCGACCAGGTTGGAGCGGTGGATTCGCTCGAAACTTTCGGCGATCACCGCCTTCACGCCGAGCAGGTTGGTGCCCTTGGCTGCCCAGTCGCGCGAGGAGCCAGTGCCATATTCCTTGCCGGCCATCACCACCAGCGGCACGCCCTCGGCCTTGTACTTCATCGCCGCGTCGTAAATCGACATCTTCTCCGGCGCCGCGCCGCCCTTGGCGTAGTACAGCGTGTTGCCGCCTTCCTCGCCGCCGAGCATCAGGTTCTTGATGCGGATGTTGGCGAAGGTGCCGCGGACCATGACGTCGTCATTGCCGCGGCGGCTGCCGTAGCTGTTGAAGTCGACCGGCTGCACGCCGCGCGAGACCAGGAAGCGGCCCGCCGGCGAATCTTTCTTGATGTTGCCCGCCGGCGAGATGTGGTCGGTGGTGATCGAGTCGCCGAACAGGCCCATGATGCGGGCGCCGTGGACGTCGTTGATCGTGCCCACGGCCATGCTCATGCCGTCGAAGTAGGGCGGGTTCTTGATGTAGGTCGACGCGGCGTCCCAGGCAAACGACTCGCCTTCCGGCGAGGCGATCTGGTTCCAGCGCGAGTCACCCTTGAACACGTCGGCGTAGTTCTGCGCGAACAGCTCCGGTCCGACCGTGGCGGCGATGACATCTCCGATTTCCTTGTTGCTCGGCCAGATGTCGCGCAGGTGCACGGCGCGGCCGTCCGGGGTGTGTCCGACCGGTTCGCGGGTGAGGTCGATGTCGACCGTGCCGGCGATGGCGTAGGCCACCACCAGCGGCGGCGAAGCCAGGTAGTTCATCTTCACTTCGGGGTGCACGCGGCCTTCGAAGTTGCGGTTGCCTGACAGCACTGATGCCACGGCAAGATCGTTCTCGGCGATGCCGCGCGAGACTTCGTCCGGCAGCGGGCCGGAGTTGCCGATGCAGGTGGTGCAGCCATAGCCGACGACGAAGAAGCCGAGCTTCTCCAGGTCGTCGAGCACGCCGGCCTTCTTCAGGTAATCGGTGACCACCAGCGAGCCCGGTCCAAGTGAGGTCTTGACCCACGGCTTGGCCTTGAGGCCGAGCTTGGCCGCATTGCGGGCGAGCAGGCCGGCGCCCAGCATCACGGCCGGATTGGAGGTGTTGGTGCACGAAGTGATCGCGGCGATCACCACCGAGCCATCGCCCAGTTCCGCATCCTGGTCTTGAATATGGATCTTCGACTTCGGCCGTGCCGCCAGGTGCTCGGCCTGCGGCTGATGGCCGCCCTCGGCATCCATGCGCCGCACGCTGCCGTTGACGCGGTGGGCGGTGAGGTCGCCGAGGTTCTCGGTGAAGTTGGACTTCATGTCGCTAAGGAGCACCCGGTCCTGCGGACGCTTGGGGCCGGCCAGCGACGGCTTGACGTCGGCGAGGTTGAGTTCGAGCGTGGCCGAATAGTTGGCCTCGGCCTGGCCCGGCTCGTGCCACAGGCCCTGCGCCTTCGCGTAGGCCTCGACCAGCGCGACCTGCTCGTCGCTGCGGCCGGACAGGCGCAGGTAGGTCAGTGACTCGGCATCGATCGGGAAGATGCCGCAGGTCGCGCCGTACTCCGGTGCCATGTTGGCGATGGTGGCGCGGTCGGCCAACGGCAGGTGCGGCAGGCCTTCGCCGAAGAACTCGACGAACTTGCCGACCACGCCGAGCTTGCGCAGCATCTGGGTGACGGTGAGCACCAGGTCGGTGGCGGTGGTGCCTTCGGGCAGCTTGCCGGTGAGCTTGAAGCCGACCACCTGCGGAATCAGCATCGACGACGGCTGGCCGAGCATCGCTGCCTCGGCCTCAATGCCGCCCACGCCCCAGCCCAGCACGCCGATGCCGTTGATCATCGTGGTGTGGCTGTCGGTGCCGAAGACGGTATCGGGGAAGGCGAGCAGCTCGCCATCGACCTCGCGCTCGACCACCACCCGCGCCAGGTTCTCCAGGTTCACCTGGTGGACGATGCCGGTGTTGGGCGGCACCACCTTGAAGTTGTGGAAGGCCTTCTGGCCCCAGCGCAGGAAGCTGTAGCGCTCCATGTTGCGCTCGAACTCGATCTTGCCGTTGAGGTCCAGCGCGTCGGCGCGGCCGAACACGTCGACCTGCACCGAGTGGTCGATGACCAGTTCCGACGGGATCAGCGGGTTGATCTGGCCGGCGCTGCCGCCGAGCTTGCTGACCGCATCGCGCATCGCCGCCAGGTCGACCACGCACGGCACGCCGGTGAAGTCCTGCAGCACCACGCGCGCCGGCATGAAGGCGATCTCGGTGTCCGGCTCCTTGCTGGCGTCCCACTTCGCCACGGCCTCGATGTGCTCCTTGCCGACCGTGATGCCGCCGTCTTCATGGCGCAACAGGTTCTCCAGCAGGATCTTCATGGAGTAGGGCAGTTTGCGGATGTCGAACTTCTCACCCAGGGCCGGCAGGCTGTTGTAGGTAAGGGTGCGGCCGTTGACGACAAGCTGGCGGCGGGTGGAGAAGGAGTCGTGGGACATGGGGGAAAGCTCCTTGGCGTGCTGTGACTGGCGTGCTGAGGCTGAATGGAGATTCTGGCTCGGAGACCGCTCGATTATCCGCTGCTCGCGTTAAGGCGGGCGGACGACGGTCCGGATCCTGAATACGCGGGGCCCATTGTGCGCTTGCCAACGGGCGCGCGATTGAGTATGGGCGGGAAGGTATGTATCATTCATGCATACCTGAGCAATCTGTCCCAGCAGGTCCGTCCGAGGAGGTGCGCCGTGGAAGCCATTGTTGCCGAACGAGGCCAGATCACCCTGCCCAAGGCCGTGCGCGATGCGCTGGGCCTGACCAAGGGCACCCACCTCAAGGTGGAGCTCGAGGGCGGTCGCATCATCCTGCGCAAGAACGTGGACGACGCCATCTCGCGCGCCCGCGGCCGCTTCAAGCTGCCCGAAGGCGTGACCACCGACGACATCATGCGCGAGCTGCGCGGACGCGCTCCGGGCGATCCGGTGGACGTCTGACGCCATGACGCCTGCCGGCAACACCATCGCCATCGACACGTCCGTGCTGATCGACCTGCTCGGCGAAGACGCGAGCATGGCCGATGCCGCCGAACAGTGCGTTCGCGACGCCCTGGCGCAAGGGCCGGTCGTGCTGTGTGACGTGGTGGTCAGCGAGATCACCGCAGGTCTCGGCCATGGCACCGACATCATGGACGTGGTCGAGGAAATGGGGATGCGTTACCTCCCCGTGGAACGCCGTTCGGCCATCCGCGCCGGCGAAATGCAGCGCCGCTTCAACCAGCGCCGGGCCACGGGGCAGGGCGGCCAGATTTCCCCGCGCACCGTACCGGACTTCATCGTCGGCGCCCACGCACTGCTGCAGTGCGCCGGCCTGATAACCCGCGACGCCGGGTTTTTCCGCGATTACTTCAAGGGTCTGAAGATCATCGTGCCCAAAGCCTTGTAGGGGCATCAAGTTCGTCTGACCGCATCAAGCACAACGCCGCAGTTTTTATGGAGAGAACCATGTTGGAAGCCTACCGCCACCACGTTGCCGAGCGCGCCGCGCTGGGCATCCCGCCGCTGCCGCTGACCGCACAGCAGACTGCTGACGTCATCGAGCTGCTGAAGAACCCGCCGGCGGGCGAGGGTGAGTTCCTTATCGATCTGATCACCAACCGCGTCCCGGCCGGCGTCGATGACGCGGCCAAGGTCAAGGCTTCCTACCTGGCCGCCGTGGCCTTCGGTACCGAAGTCAACGCGCTGATCAGCCGCGAGCGCGCGACCGAACTGCTCGGCACCATGCTGGGCGGCTACAACATCCATCCGCTGGTCGACCTGCTCGACGACGCCCAGGTCGGCGTCATCGCCGCCGAAGCGCTGAAGAAGACGTTGCTGATGTTCGACGCCTTCCACGACGTGCAGGAAAAGGCCGAGGCCGGCAACGCCAACGCCACGGCCGTGCTGCAGAGCTGGGCCGACGCCGAATGGTTCACCAGCCGTCCGGAAGTTCCGGCCAGCCTGACCATCACCGTCTTCAAGGTGACCGGCGAGACCAACACCGACGACCTGTCGCCGGCGCCCGACGCGACCACGCGCCCGGACATCCCGCTGCACGCCCTGGCGATGCTGAAGAACCGCCGCGACGGCATCGAGCCGGAAGAAGACGGCAAGCGCGGCCCGGTCACGTTCATCG
>Ga0209025_1002634_pt1 | contig 18397 bp, 13 predicted proteins | sample AraplaMF_Col_mLB_FD_184256 | JGI IMG/M metagenome (GOLD analysis project Ga0209025, IMG submission 184256) | Arabidopsis root microbial communities from the University of North Carolina, USA - plate scrape MF_Col_mLB (SPAdes) (version 2) | ecosystem: Host-associated > Plants > Roots > Endosphere... | reverse complement strand
CAGGAGTGCATGAACATCTCTTGCATTCGTTGTTGGTGCACCGGTTGCATCGACAGCCCATGTATCTGGAATCGATGCATTTTTACTTCTTGCATCTAGAATTTTGCCCCATGCTTGGACAGTTGTCGCCATATCAAATGTAATGATGCGGTCATCTGCAGACGGTGCACTATATGCAATTGGGTTTGTCCCAAAATAAGGTTCAGTTCCGCCAAATGGCACGACCATTGGATCTGATTGACACATACTTAGAGCAACCATATCTTGTTCGGCTGCCATTTCAACAAAGTAGCCTAATGCACCACTATGTGAGATATTTTTCATACCAACAACGGCAACACCTGATTTTCTAGCCATTTCAATCGCTTTTTCCATCGCTTGTTTTGCTATTTGGTGACCTGGACCATTATCCCCACCAAAAACAGCAGAGCAAGGTCCTGTTTGTTCAAATGTGTAATTTGGATTTGCTGTAATACCGCCTTTTGCGATTCGTTCAGAGTAGTATTCAACACGTACTGCACCATGTGAGTGAATGCCTCTATGATCAGCGTATGTTAATACATCTGCAACATCATGTGCCGCTTCTTCATTTAATCCCGCTTTTATAAACTTTTGTTTCATTAAATTAAATAGTTCTTCCTTCGATACACGCATATTGTCAGCCCCTTCTCTTACATCACTAAAATATTTTGTCAGATTCTACATAAGTGAATTTCTTTTGTAACGGAGATACCTAATGAATCTTTCGATAGCTTCAAAGATTCATAAAGCCTCCTCTTTATAGGTCAATGTCTCGGTTTGCATCTTTAGAATAAATGTATGAAAATGGTTCATCTAAACCAATTGCATAAGTTGCTTGTGGTACATAAGCGCCCATAAAGATATAATCCCCTTTATCAACTGGCATCCATTCGTTGTCTAAGTTATACATTCCTCGCCCGCTTAAAACGTACGCGCCATGTTCTTGGACATGTGTTTCAATGTAACCATGTGAAGCACCTGGTTTGAACGACAGAATATGAATGTTCATGTCATATTCGATCCCTTTTGGTAATAAATCTTGGATTAAAACTTCTTTCATACCTTCATAAGCTTCTTGTTTAATGTCGTTCACATTACCTGTCACTACATCAGGTGTATGTCCTTTAAGTGGATGCCCTTTAAGAGGTTGATAACGTTTTTTATATAAAAACAAGCGGCTATCCTCACCGTTATTATTATTTTCAAAAGTTAACTGTAAGTGTGGTGGTACATATAAGTATCCACCTGCTGTTAATTCGTATTTTTTACCAGCTGCATAAGCGTTGATTGTGCCATAAATAACGTATACAAACGATTGAATACCTTCACCAGCGAAACCAGTTTTATTTCCACCTTCGTTTTTAACCGTTACTAAGTAATCTACGAATCTTGCGCCTAAACGTGGTGATCCTAAGATTGTTACGTCACAATCTTGAAAACCAGGTACAACATTATTCACTAAGCCGTCTGGTGTGATTAATGCGTAATTATCTTTTTTAATGACAGAACGTGTTTCTAATAAACCTTCTCTGTAACCTTGATTAAGATTTAAATAACCCATAAGTAAGTCCCGCTCCTTTTCAATGTTTATTCTTTATACGCCAGTTCATAAAGTACATCTGCTAATACTTCAATACCTTTAACAAGGTCTTCTATCTTCGTCTCTTCCGTAATATTGTGACTAATTCCACCAATAGAAGGTACAAACAACATCGCCGTTGGAACATATTGCGCGAAGATTTGTGAGTCATGTCCTGCACCAGATGGCATCACTTTATAGTGATCACCTACATTGTTTTTTGCTGCTTGTTCAATGATTTGAACGATTTGTTGATCCATCAATGTTGGTGTTTCATCCATCCATAAATGAATATCATACGTCATGCTATTGGCTTCAGCGACTTGTTTAATTTTGTCTTCGATTTCTATTGCAAAATCATTTAATAGTTGCTGATCAATATGACGACAGTCTACTGAGAACGTAATTTCACCAGGAACTACATTTACTGTGTTTGGTACAGGTATGACATGACCGAACGTTAACACAAGTGGTTCACCAATTTCACTTGCACGTTTTGTTAAATCGGTGACAATTTCACTATAGGCAACAACTGTATCGTGACGTAATGACATTGGCGTTGTGCCTGCATGGTTTGCTTCACCTTTTAAATTGATCGTGTAGCGTTTTTGACCGACGATGCCATTGACAACACCGATTGTTTTGTTTTCTGTCTCTAAAACTTTACCTTGTTCAATATGAATTTCAACAAATGCTTTGATGTCATTACGAACGTTAGTAGTTTTACGATAATCGAAGCCTGATTGACGCATCGCGTCTTCGAACTTAATGCCCTCAGCATCTGCAATTGTGTCAACATCCGATTTTTTAGCTAAGTTAAAGAAGTTTTTGCTACCCCAGAATGTGTAAGGGAATCGACTACCTTCTTCTTCTGCAAGCGATAATACTTCTAATGAGCGTAGTGGTTGGCCATGTTTAGCTTTTAAATATTTCACAGCCACTAGTGCAGCTAAGATACCGAATTGACCATCTAGATGACCACCTTCAACTACTGTGTCGATATGAGATCCCGATAAAATGGTTTCTTCCGGATATTTACTGCCAACAAGACGTCCAGTTAAGTTACCTATATCGTCGAAACTTGCTTCTAAGCCTTCTTCTTTGAATGTTGCTTCTAGCTCACGAACGGCTTCATTCCATTCTTGAGAATATAATAGGCGTGTAATCCCACCCTGTTCTAAACCACCAAAACTTGTGAATTTCTTATCTAAAGATTGAAAAGTTGATTGAATATCCATACTTCTTTCACTCCTTCCTTCTAGTACACTTTTATTATAGGTCCTTCCTCATAACCATTCATTGACACAACGAACAATAATGGAGGGTCGTTTTATGCACTTTAGACAAAAAAAGGGTAAGTAGCAACTAGCAGTGAGGTAAAAAAGAATGCTGTTTGCTATCGATTATAAAAAGGTACTAAAAAGGCGTTTGAGCGGAGCGAATAATCGAGGTTATCTTTACGGAAAAACAAAAACCACATAGTAAATCTATTTAAAAACTTAGATTTACTATGTGGTATATTCATTGTTTACGTTATTAGAGGATAAACGATAACCCGAGTGTCAAGATACATACGAGAAGGAGTAAGCCTAAACTGTATCGTATTGTATAATGAAAGATTTTTGACTCATACCCGATTTGATTAACTGCTGCCGCTGCAATCACGATAGATTGTGGTGAAATCAATTTTGCTACGCTTACTCTAGCCGTATTCGCAGCCATTAGCAATGATGGTGAGATGGTGAGATGGTGAGATGCCGATCTGCGTTCCGGTAACTACCTGGAAGCTGCCAAATAATGCGTTATTATTCACAACAGATCCCGTGACCACGTACGATCTCAAATTTTCCGGTTTTCACAAAAATTTTGTACAACCAAACAGCCATAATGACGATATAACCAATAGGCCACAGCGCTTTACCTGTTCCAAGAACAATGGCCGCGAAAGCTTTGGTAATCGGCATATCGAAAATTCCGACTGAAATGATCATAGTAACCCCTAAAGTTAAGGCTGCTGCATATATCCCTTTTAATTTAAAGATTGTTAAACTAAGTAGAAATAGGAGTATAGGAAGAAAGGCTATGATGCACACTCGCTATTTCGTTTCCAAGTGGATTGTATTGTTGATCCCACATCGTTGTCATTTCTTTCTAGCGTAGTTATTTCTAACATGGTTTAGTTGAGTAAAGGTGAATTTCTTTGTTCGAGCTACTTTAGCATACTATCCTTGTAGTAACCCGCTTTTCAAAAACAAAGCATCACGTAGAATATTTTGACCTAGTTCAAGCATATGAATCTCCTTTACTATTTCGAAATAAAGGATTATACGTATAATAACCTTCAAAAATAGTATACAATCAGAGTGTTAGCTTATCCTTGTAGCATCTTACATATTTAAATAATATTTTGGCTTTTTCTAACAAAGATAAAGGAGTTGATTCTTGTGACAACATTAAAAGAAATTATGTCTGTCCAACAATTTTCTGATTTAATATTGTTAAATGATGAGGGCGATTTAGAAAGAGATGTAGAAATGGTCGATATTACGGAAACTCCTGATATTAAAAATTTCACAGCACCTCATTCATTTATCGTTACTACTGGTATGTGTTATCAACACGACCAAAACGGATTAATAGATCTCATACGAGAATTAAATGATATACAAGTTGCCGGCATAGGCTTTAAGTTATCGCGCTTTTTAGAAAAGATCGACGAGGAAGTATTAGAATTTGCAAATGAGTTGAAATTCCCCATTATCAGAATCCCTGATAGTTGGAATCTCGGATCCATTACGCATCATATGTCATCCTATATACTGGATGGAGAAACTGAAAAGTTATATTTTGCATTGGATATCCAACAAGAATTAAATACAATGCTTATGAGAGGTTTGAGCTTGGAAATGATGATTGAACGTATGAGCAGACTTCTCAGAGTCCCTGTGATGCTCTTAAATCCTTTCCATGAAATTAAATCGATGAGCCATCACTTCCACGAACACTCAGAGCAAGTTCAAAAAAATCTTAGTTACTTCAAAAGATATGTTAATACCAATCAAATTTCACCTAATAATAAAGCATCTTTCCAAGAAGAACATATTATTTTTGAAGTTCCAGCATTTAAATATTTTCCATATTATTTGATGGTCTCAAATGTCAATACGCTTACGTATCCATTTAGTTTGCTTGCCATTGAACAAGCTGTCAATACACTCAGTCTCGCTATCTATAAAAATAGTAAAATCAAAGAAGCGGAACAACAAGATGTAAACCGATTTTTCGAAACGTTAATGTCTGAACATCCTGATAATCTTATTTCAGTCAAGCAGCACCCTGAGTTTTTAAAAAAGCACCTTATCCAACCATCCAATTTCTATCAAGTAATCGTTTGTGCAATTGATCAAGAAAGAGATGTGGAAAATAATATTTATTTGAACGAACGCTATCAGATGACCTTTGAATGGCTCACGCATAAGTTGACGGACATTGATCCTTCTATCAGTGTTTATATGACTCCAGGTAATCATCGGTTTACGATACTCTTACAAACGAAACATCAATATTATTTAGATTACTGCAAATATATCCAAAAAGAGTATCAAAAACTGTTTAATAGTACACTTTCTTTCGGTATTGGAAATGAAGTCACTGAATTCTCACAGTTACCACTCTCTTATTTCGAAGCGAATGAAGCTTTTGATCATAAGTCTGAAAGTGGTAAATTAGAATTTTTAGAACTCTATAAATCTAAAAGTGTAGAAGAATTATTACAACTTATTCCGGCCAATAAATTAAAGCCGTTTATCACGTATACGCTAGGTTCATTAGCTTATCCGAAAACAACGAAGGAAAAAGAACTAAAACATACATTGAAAATTTATTTGGCGAACCATTGTGATCTTACAAAAACTTCAGAGGATATATTTATTCATCGTAATACGGTCAAATATCGTATAAAAAAATGTGAAGAGATTTTAGGTCAACCTATTGAAGCGCCTGACATTTCACTGGATTTACGATTAGCATTATTTGCATCAGAGAAAGTAAATTTTTAAACTAAAAAGTCCCGCTAAAAAGCTTTTATGATTGCTTTTTAGGGGGTTTCTTTTTGCCTATTTTACCGCTACAATTGCTTTCCCACCTCAATAATGAGCATGCAAAATATAGTAGCTCCTCTTCAGCTTAAGCTCCCGTAAGCCATCCGTGAAGCACAAAATTCAGCACTTTACCACAGAAAGTGAAAGATGATTAGGTTCATTCGTGGAGGTCAACATCAATGGTTCATTAATTCTTTATTTTTCTTTACGTAGAAACTTCAAATATAGCAAGAAGGAAATTAATAATACTATTGCATTAAACCAAAATTGAACGATACCAAACATTCTTAAATTCTACCCAAAAACCTCTTCCACCTAGTTCCGGAGGCAAAGCTGGTTAAATTGACGCTTCAATATATAGCATTAAACTGAAAAATAAGGATAAAGGAAGAAAAAATACCCACATTAAAAGATTGGATTTCAAAATCTCCTTTCTATTTCACAAAGCTATTAATAGCAGTAGAGAAATTTATAGGTTTAACGTTTATCATTGGATGAAAGGTCTAATTTTAAAAGGAGATTGTATTTCAACTACACTGCTTAGTTAGCTCAATATGAAAAATGAATCCATGCTGCGGTTGATGAACCAGACGAAAAACACGGCCAAACCAATAATGTATAAAATACTTTATACAAACTAAATCAAAAAGGCAGTAGTGACAAGATTTGTTCCTTGTTACTACTGCTTATTTCAGTTGTTATATTGAACTCGGATTGCATGGGGGTGTACAACTCATGTTTTATATAAATCAAGAACATCAGCTTGTAAGACCTCGATAAATTCCGCTACCTTTTGACAGGAATTACAAAACTACCTATCAGCTGGAGATTTATTAAACCTCCACTGATAGGTAGCTTTACTTTATTCATTAGTTAAAGGCTTGATAGATTTCTTCTCTTTCAACATCACGACAAGGAAGAATAAAATCGCCGCTGCTGTAAGAAGTATCGCTGCAATATAGAATGCTAATACTTTCGAACCAGTGATATCACCAATATAACCTGTAAGAGTTGGCGCAATAACTGATGAAGTCATTCCAAAGAAGTTAAAGATACCTAGTGCTTTGGCCATGTTGTTGGAAGGTACTGAATCCGTTACATATGTGATTAAAACTGGATCAATGGCAAGTTTACCTAATAAACCGTATAAAACTAATGCTGCATAAAGGACAGAAGGGTTAGGTGCAAATACGGTTAAACTAATTGTTACGGCTGCACCAATTAACAAGAAGATAATTAATTTCTGACGCATATGTGCATTTTTGTCAATATACTTAGAAAATATCAATGCACCAGGTACTGCTGTGACTGCAACTAAAGCAGCTACATATCCTACTGAACCTTGTTCAAATCCTTTTTCTGTGACAAGGAATGATGGTAGCCATGTCACAATCATGTAATAACCATAACATGTTGCAAAATAGACGAAATAAATAACTAATTTTTTTAGCGAGAATAATTCTACGCCTTGAGATACTGTGGCTTGTGTTGTTTTCTTATCTTCAGATGTTTCATTTGTAGCTGTTTTTTTGTCTTGTTTAACAAATAACGCAAACACAAATGTTACAGCTACTATTAAGACTGCTATAATATAAAGCATGTAATTCCATTGGATTTCAAGGCCACCTACTAATACAGATGAGCCTACTAGACCAATAACCATCCCTAATGCCGAACCACTGTTGATGATCGCATTAGAAAAGCTTTTCTTATCTTTTGGCATATATTTAGCTGATAAAGAGAAAGCCGCACCATAGTATGAGCCAGTCGAAAGACCTGCCATTAAGGCGCCTACATAAACTTGAGTGATTGTCGTGCTAGATCCAATGACGAATGCTGCTAATGCAAAAATGATAAACGCAGGGATTAATACTCGTTTTTGTCCAAATTTATCAACGAGTATTCCTGATGGAATTTGCATACCAGTATAGGCAAAGAAGTAAATAGAAGCAATAAGTCCTACTTGAGTATCGCTAATATTACCAAGCGATTCTTGAATTTGTGGATATATTGGTGTAAGTATTGTACGATAAATCCAAATAGCTACCCAACCTAAACACAGTGCAAAAATGATTTTTTTGTAATAATTCGGGTCATTCTTAACTGTTTGTCCCATAATATGACACTCCCATTTTTCTTTTTTTTACTTATGTAGTGCTTAATTTAATTTTAGATTATGAGTACGTAAATAACATTGTTCACTTTTAACAAAAACAGAACCAGCATTGCACATTTTAGACAAAAGCCTATGTTTGAAATGTTTATTAAAGTATGACTTATGACATTCTCATTCGCCGATCCCTGCTCAGTGCTTTTGTACCTTCGCAAACTCTCCTCACAGTAAGGAATGCTCAAATAAACAAAAATAAGTCCGACTACCATATAGGTAATCGGACCGATCGTAATCTACAGTGCAAACACCTTTGCTCAAATCCTATTTTGTAAAAAGGAGTGACAATCCTTTGTGATCGCATGAAAGATGCCTCCGTAGTAGATAATGTATCTACAAGGAGGCATCTTTTTTTACTATGAAAACTAGTTAATCAACAGACGTGATAGTTAACTTAAAGATGTTTATGTGCAATAAAGCCGATTGGTGTCGGACCCGCAATCCCTAACATGACGAAATCTCTACCAGAATTATTAGTCATTCCGTGCTTTTCACCCGCACGTGCAACTACAACATCACCAGCTTTAATTTGAACCATTTCACCACATTCTGGATAATAATCTGCTGTCCCTTCAACAACAACCCAAATATCATCAGCTTTCTCGTGTGAGTGAAGTGGCAAAGTTTGTCCTGGGCGCATACACCATATAGCTCCAACAGTATTAGGTGTTTCATAAAAAATATGTTTTGTCGCTCCTTCTTCTCTAAACTCTTGAATATCAGGCCAATGGAAAATACGATTTTTTAAATCTTCTCTTGCTAATTGTTTTAATGTCATTGTATTTTCTCCTTGTTTCGAATTTCAAATTATACCCACGTTATTTAGCGTTTATCAGAAAATGATTATCTGCGAATAATATTTTGAGGTTTTCCCTCTAAGAATGTCATTGTGTTATCAAATGCAATTTTAGCCCGCAATTCCATTGCCTCATTCGTAAGGAAGCCTACATGAGGTGTTAAAATTGCATTTTTGGCTTGTACTAGTTTATAGTCTCCAGGAATAGGTGGTTCCATATCAAATACGTCAATACCCGCTCCTGCAATTCGCCCTTCATTTAACGCATCTGCTAATGCATCATTATCAACAATTGGTCCTCGTGCACAGTTGATTAAAATAGCTGATTCCTTCATTAATTCTAATTTTTCTTTAGAGATTAATCCTTTTGTGCTTGAAAGTAATGGTATATGTAATGACACAATATCAGATTGTGCTAATAACTCATCTAATTCCATATACTCGATACCCAAAACTTCAGCTTCCGGATTTCTTCTAGATTGGTCTGAAGCTACTATTTTTGCGCCAAATGCTTTAAACAAACGAGCAGTCATCATACCAATCTTACCTGTACCAATCAAACCAACTGTTTTCCCTTTAATTTCACTACCTTGGAATGCTCCTGGGAAATTATCGGCATGGATTTCTTTATCACCCTGAGTGATATGACGATACACATCTAATACTAAACCAATTGTTAATTCCGCAACTGCTTGATTCGCATATCCAGCTGCATTACATATCATAACATCTTGGTTTCTCGCTTGCCCGATACCTACATGATCAACACCTGTAAAGGCTACATTTATTAATTTTAAATTGGCATTTTGATCAATCACTTCTGTAGGATAAGGATTATTAGCAATCATAATAACATCTGCACCTTCACTACGTCTTGCTAATTCTGCCGAATCCGTTGTTTTCTCGTTGTAATAAACAAATTCATGACCGGACTGTTTGATTGGCTCCGCTAATTTTTCAATGATCGAATCTGAAACATTTAATGGTTCTAATAATTTGACTAACATGTTATCAATTCCTCCTATTATTTTGAAATACGTCTGTTGATTAACTAGGTTCCATAGTTTAAAAATAGAAAGATTCACGTTAAAATCACCTAGGAAGAGGTGAATGAAATATCAGTTATCACTTTGTATGTTTTGCACAAAAAAAGCAACACATTTTCATTCATACCCACTTCTGCTTTTCCATTTTTTCTTATGGTATTCCTTAATGCAATTGTAGGATAGGAGTATTTAAATAACATTGTTCACTTTCAACAAAAACAGAAACAACATTACATGTTTTTGACAAAAGCAAATACGTAAGTTAACGATGAAATTATGCTTTATCTACCTTTTGAGTACTTTCTCTTCCACTCGCCTGCGCTTGTCTTTACATACAATAAAAAAAGCCCGTCTACCTCTAAGGTAAACAGACTGTTATAGCTAGTTTAATTGAAAAGTTTATAGTAGTATTGCCCATTTCAAATCCCCTCGTAAGTAGCTATTAATAGGACTAACCCTCTTCCACAACAATAAAAATGGGGTTTGTTTGTTCTGAAGCAACCATTTTTAATTGCTTTCTAAAACAAGCTGCCTTATTTTAAAAGTCAACGATGATTTTTTTATTAAAAGTGAAGATGGTTTTTGAAGCTGATAGTCCATCAATGATCAATTTAGGTTTTTCTTAGTTTGTATTTTTATCATCATTGCAGAAACTAATCCGATACTAAGTGTTGTAGCAAGAAGAATGAATGCTAATGTAAAATTACCAGTTTTCATAAAGTAAACAGATATAATGGGCGCAACACTTGTTCCAGCAAATAAAATAACCGTGTACATAGAGACTGCAATGCCACCCATTTTCCAGCCTAATTGACTAACAAGTGTCATTAATGAAGGGACAGCAAGAGCAATTCCACTTACAAATATGATACTAATGATGGTTAAGCCAATTAAGTTTGAAAAAACCTCATCATGATTAGTGCGATAATCGAAAGAGTCAAGGCAACTTTAAGTACAAACAACACATTGAATCGTTTTGCTAATTTTCCTGCAAAAGGTGACATTATCATTCCTAAAATACCAAAAGATCGAATGTAAATTAATTTCGCCATTACAAACCCCACTTTCAAAAATGAGAGTGGGGTTTGTAAATGGCCTTAAGACAGCTTTTATTCTAATAAGTTCATGAAGAAATGCACTTAAACAAACCATATCTTTTGAACAATAAATAATGACCACTTTCATTCGTATGTTGGAAAAGATGAGTAATTGGAAAGTTTCCCCCAACATTCATGTAATTCGTAGCATGTTACCATTCCATTATGATTGAAATGTGATTGGTTAAAACTGCTCCTTAAGAGGCCTATTCCAAACTTTTTAACGATTCAATCATATTTATTTTCGTAACTTTTCTTCTAAGAAGCAAATTAGAGACAATCGTCAGTAAGAACGCAAGACATACAGAAACTAAGATGATAAAAATATTTAATTTATCAGGAATTTGCTGATGAGTACTTGATAGAGCCTTTACAATAATTTTATAAACATAGCCACTGATCGGTAAAGCCACAATGACCGCAAATGAAGTTAATATGATGTTTTCCAAAAATATTAGTCTGTTTATTTTATTCTTTTGATAGCCTAATACCTTAAGCGTTGCAAGCTCACGATTCCTTTCATAGATGTTTATAGAGGATATCGTATAGATGGCGCCAAAGGAAAGTATGATGGCACTTGTGATGAACATGATAAATACAAAACTGTTTTGTTTCACAATATATTGGGCTGATTTTTTTAGATCATTCTTATCTGCAATTGTTTCTACATACCGATCTTGTTCAAAAAAGTTACGAACGCTCAAAAGATCCGCGGGGCTATTTGCTTGAACTAAAAGTGAGGTTGGATTGTCGTCTATGTTAAAGCTCTTTAAGTACTCTGGTGTACTATAAAACGATGGATTCGAATACTGTGTAGATATATTTAAAACCTTCATATCTACAGTAGTATTTTTAAGCTCTGGCGCTGTGAACTTTATTTTGATAAAATCCCCTTTTGAAATATGGTATTTATCCGCGTAAGATTTAGGTACAAGTAAACCGTTATTTTCTAAAGGTATCCTATTGTCCTTTTCGTCAAAGAAATGAATGAGATTGTTATCTTCTTCAGTAATAATTAAAGTAGCATTTTCTTTTTCATCGTCTTTTATAATTTCAATAGGTAAAGTGGATAAAAAATAACTTTCTTTCATACCTGGAGGTTGTTTTACCATTTCAAGAGATGTACCGATCGCATAATCTACTTTTAGATCATACGTATAAACATCTTCAATTTGATTAGCTACTTTTAGCAAGGAAGCTTGAGTACCAAAAGCAGTGATCAGTAAAACCGTACTAACAACAACACCCATCGAGCTCGCTAAAGCCTTTTGCTTATTTAAAAATATATTTCTTAAAATAAGTTTATTACTGTAAGAAATAGAACTCCAGAAACCCGGAACTCTTTCTATTAATAGCTTTTTCATTTTCTTTGGCGGTTTAGGACGCATCGCCTGAGCTGCACGTTCTTTTAAAATAGCTCTACCACTTAAATAACATGCTAAAACTCCAAAAGCACTTGAGAACATAATCGGGGGAATGATCGAAAATAGAGAGAGTGAGAAAGTAATGTCAGGCAAAGAGTAGGCCCTAGCGCAAGATGCCCTTACTAATGGGATAAAAACTAAAGCGGCCAGAACACAACCAATGATAGAACCTAGTATACCGGCCAGCACAGGGTATCCCATATAGTGAAGCATAATGTTGCTATTATTCACACCTATAGCCTTCATAATACCAACTTGATTTCTTTGAGAATCGATAGTCCTCGACATGACTAGAAAAAGGATAATCGCTTCAATCAAAAAGAGAACTAAAGGTATAACCTTACTCATTAAGTTATTATTATTTATCGTTTGATTGATTTTAGAATAATTGAAAGAACGTTCCTTACTTATTTGATCTACATAACTAAGCATTTCAGATTGTGCTTTGATTGATTTACCTAATTTATCAATATCGTAGCCTTCTTTCGCAGCAACGATCATTTCATTAAAGTAAAAGCCATTTAAGAGTTCAGGTAATGTTTCTTCAGCAATATAAGCTACCCCGTAAGTTTTATGGTCTTGAATTTCGTTCTTTTTCACATGTTCAACATTCTCACCCAAGCCACTAATTGTAAAGTTATAATTTCGTTCATTTTCATTGATCGTGATTTGATCACCAACACGATATTGATGCTCTTTCGCATAGCGAGAATCTAATAAAATCTCACCTTTGCTTAATGGGATACGGCCTTGAATGATGGTAGGTGTATTTATTGCATTGTTTTCAGGGATCGAATGAATTGTTAATACAGTTTTGTAATCTTTAAAGGTTTGCGTAGCATCAAAGGTATAACGTCCTTCTAGTTTATGGACACCTTCAATTTTACTCAAACGTGCCACATCATTTTTAGAAAGTTGACTGTAATATACATTTAAATCGCTTAAATGATGTTTTTGAAAGTAATCCTTCGTATAAGTACTTAGGTTATTGCTATAGGTTACTAGTCCCACATAGAAAAATGCACCTACTGCGATTACAGTCACTATCGCTATAAATTGCCCCATAGATTGTTTGATATCCCTCAATAATTTCAAAAACAATTTCATGTTTACCACTCAATCCCTTCAACACTTTGTTTTTCATTATTGATCGTGACGCTTTCGATCTTTCCACTTTTAACTTTAATAATTTTATCTGCCATAGGAGCAATTGCAGAATTATGTGTGACCAAAATAACGCATTTCTTCGTTTCCCTGTTTAAATCTTGCAGAAGCTTTAATACAGACTTGCCAGTTAGATAATCCAAAGCCCCTGTTGGTTCATCACAGAGTAAAAGTAAAGGATTTTTTGCAACCGCTCTAGCTATCGCAACTCTTTGCTGTTCTCCACCGGAAAGCTGTGAAGGGAAATTTTTGAGACGATTCTCTAATCCGACTTGATGTAAAATCTCCTTAGCATCCAGCGGGTGTTTACATACTTCAGTTGCAAATTCAACATTCTCAAGAGCGTTTAAATTCGGAATTAAGTTATAAAATTGAAAAACAAAGCCTACTTTCTCACCACGATATTCGGTTAACTTTTTTTCGTTCAATTTTGTTATTTCTTGATTTCCAACAAACACTTGGCCTGAAGTAGCCGTATCCATACCACCAAGAATATTCAAAAGCGTACTTTTACCAGCTCCACTTGCACCCAATATAACGACAAATTCCCCTTCATAAATGGAAAAATCAACACCATCAAGGGCTTTTATTGGGACTTCTCCTATTTTGTATTCTTTCGTTACACTTACAAATTCGATGAGCTTTTTCATTTATTTTCATCCCTTCATATCGTTTTTGGTCAACGTCAAGCACCTCTAAAATAAACAACGATTGTCGTATATTTTAGAGGTGCAATTTTTCGCTTCAATTTGTCGATACGCGTAATTAAGAAGCCATTGATTCCTAGCAAAATAATAGAGATTGAAAAGCGTTTCAAACGACCATTCCCTGTAGCAGTTTCACCCGTACTGAACCTTGACATAAATTTTGTCCAGAATTGACCGAAAGCAGTTACTTCTTTCTAATAATATATAAGCCGACAAAATCAAATATATACATGTTTGGAAAAAAATACATTAAAAACTTAGTTATTTATTATAGTTTCTTTTGTTTCAACTTTTAGTTTACATAATAAAATTATTAAATAAATAGGTTTGAATGATGAGCTACAAGATATTACTGACTATTCACCACCACATATACCTTAAGCCTCAAAAGCGTTTCACTTGTTCAACTGTTCTTTCTTTTAATCGGCTATAAAAAAAGCCACTCCATTTAATTGATGTGAGGGCTAAAAAATAACTCAGAAGTCCTTGAACCCCTGAGTTATTGTTTTTTATTTAGTTAAGGCCTTCATATCTGCCACAATCGTCTCAACGGGAACATCTGTCGTACCATCATAATCCTTCACAACTATACCATCTGCATCCACTAAGTAGTATCTTGACATATGTACGACTTGGTCAGAATTCGGATCATTCTTTACTAATGAATTAAACGATTTCCTCGCAAACTGTTCAATATACTTTTGTTCATAGCCGGTTAACAGCTGCCATTTGCTTGCATCAGGCACTGAATACGTTTTCAAATAATTCGTTAAAACTTCTGGCTTATCAACCTCAGGATCAACACTAAAAGCTACAATTTGATAGTCTTCCAGACCTTTATCTTTAAGCTCCTTTTGCACCTCTGTCATGTTATACGTCATTGGTGGACAAATGGTATTACAATTAGTAAAGATGAACATCGCTAACCATGGCTTACCTTTTAAGTCATTTAGGCTAACCTTTTCGTTATTTTGATTTGTTACCGAAAAATCCTGCACTGCTATGTTCATTTCTGGTTCAAATTTATAGCTTCCACAAGCAGCAAGTATGCTACTTAATGTTAGTACCAATACGAGCATGACACTTTTCTTTTTCATTAATTTGCTCACTTCCCTTCAATTTACCATCGTTGTTAATTGTATAAATTAAAGTTGCTTAATACAAGATATGAGCTTATCATTTCACTTTTTATATTCATTCTACGTACGTTGTACAATTTTAGTATAATTAACCTCCGTTACATTCCAGATAATTCATACTTTTTTAAAAATATTTTTAAAGCTGTTTTTTACTATTTCGGTTATTTCCCAAGAGATTTAACAATTGTTATATAACAAAATTTTATACCTTTTTATGTTCCTCCTCATCTGAAGGTGGAATAATAAACCACTTAAAAATTCTCTTTCACACTCAAATTTTCTACCACATTCAAAATTATCATTATTAAACTATTATAGGAATATTATTCTTATAGACAACACCATTCTCTTTCATGCGTTTTTTTTCTACTAAACCCTTATTATTTCTATGTTATTTCCGTAATTTAGAAATGATTAAAAATTATAAAAACTCAAAATTTAGTATTGCATTATAAGAATCTACCCCATAAAATAAGTGAATATAACGACGAACAGAGAAGAAATATGTCGTCTAAAACAGAAATATATCACTTTAGGGGGAATAATAATGGCAAATGTTTCTGAGCACAAAAATATAGAATCAATTGATTATAATGCAATTGAAGCTATGGAATCGTTCAACAAGTTTGTGAAAAAGAAGAATACCTTCCTTTTCTCGATCACAGCAATTTTTTTAATACTTTATATTTTATTGCCTATCCTTGCTTTCCAACCTGTACTACAACAAAAATTCATCGGAAATATTACGGGTGTTTGGGTTTATTCAGCTGGATTATTCATTATGACAATTGTTCTTTGTACAGTTTATGTAAAAAAAGCAGCATCATTCGATAAAGCTGCCGCAGCAGTACTAGCAGAGTATCAGGCGAAAGGTGGAAAATAAATGAACTTCGTATCCGTAGGTTTCTTTTTAGCAATCGTTGGTTTGACACTTGTTGTAACATACATCGCAGCAAAACGTACATCTTCTGCGGCTGATTTCTATACAGCGGGCGGTGGTCTTAAAGGTTGGCAAAACGGCTTTGCAATCGCTGGTGACTATTTATCTGCAGCTGCATTTCTAGGGGTGTCCGGTGCCATTGCTTTAACTGGTTTCGATGGTTTCTTCTTCTCTGTAGGCTATGTAGTAGCTAACTTAGTTCTTCTATATGTCATTGCAGAACCTATGCGTAACTTAGGTCGATATACTTTAGCAGATATGCTTACTGCACGCTTTAATGAAAAACGCATTCGTGGCGTTGCTGCCTCAGGGACAATTATTATCGTCATCCTTTATATGATTGCGCAATTAGTAGGTGCAGGTGCCCTTATTAAACTATTATTTGGAATTGAGTACTGGATTGCAGTTTTAATCGTAGGTGTCATGATGACTACTTATGTTTTATTCGGTGGAATGACAGCTACTTCTTGGGTACAAATTATTAAAGCTAGCCTTCTATTATTCGGGACAGGTGTATTAGCTACATTAGTATTAATTAAATTCGATTTCTCTTTAATGAAAATGTTTGATACGATTGCCACGGATCATGGTGAGAAGTTCCTTATACCAGGGATTAAATATACGAGTACAATCGATTCTGTTTCAATGATGATGGCACTTGTATTAGGTACATCTGGGTTACCACATATTTTAATGCGCTTCTTTACAGTGAAAGATGCTAAAACTGCGCGTTCTTCTATTTCATGGACAACTTGGATTACAGCTATTTTCTTCTCATTAACTATTTTCTTAGGCTTTGGCGCATTAAATTTTGTAGGAATCGATAAAATTCTTGCTGAAAGTAAAGCTGGTAACACTGCAGCCCCTCTTCTTGCTAATTATTTAGGCGGTGATGTGTTAATGGCATTCATCGGCGCAGTAGCATTCGCAACTATTTTAGCAGTAGTTTCGGGCTTAGTTTTAACAGGAGCTTCTGCTATCTCTCACGATATTTATGGTGAAATCATTAAAGGAGGTAAATTAACAGAAAAGCAACAAGTTGTAGCAGCTCGTACTGGCTCTATTTCTATTGCCATTGTATCTATTATCCTTGCGTTATTTGCGCAAAACTTGAATGTTTCATTTTTAGTATCCTTTGCATTTTGTATCGGGGCTTCAGCAAACTTACCAGTTATTCTTTACACAATTTACTGGAAAAAATTCAATTCAACGGGTGCAATATCAGCGATGTTAACTGGTTTAGTATCTTGTTTAGTGTTAGGTGCTATGGGGCCAAATGTATGGAGTCCTGTTGAAGGTGCAGCCATTTTTGTTGGTAATCCTATCGTTCCATTAGCCGTTCCCGCGGTTATTACGATTCCACTTGGCTTTATCGCAGGTTATTTAGGCTCTGTTCTATCTTCTAGTAAAGTACCACAGGAAGAAGCAGAACGTATTTACAAAGAAATTCGCGTTAAGGCAAACACTGGTGTATCAGTTTCTGATATCTCTCATTGATCGTTTCTTCACATCCAAATTATTGAAAAAACATCTATCAATCATCCTATTCATATTAATAAAAAAACTCGATTTTTTTTCGAGTTTTTTTATTTTTTCTTTCGAAATATTTCCCAATTTACTTATCGAGCAATACTATTCTCATTCAAAAAAAACGAGAAAAAAAATGATTATCACTGATTAAATAGTGTTTATTTTTTATAAAAAACCATTTCTTTTTTTAAATTTTTTTAATCTCCCCCGTTCAAAAATCTAGAATTGACCTAACTCCGCATGTTTATCAGAATTTTCTAAAACCCTTTAATTCCTTGGGTTTGTCACGTATATTCTCTCCCAAGCACTTTTTTCAGAAAAATTATTTTTTCATAATTTTTCTGAAATGTATTGCAATTTTGTGAACTCTCTCATAAAATGAAGATGTGAATTCACTAATCTAGCAAAATTAAGTCTTAAAGCAGTAAAAATAAACACAAAATGGGGAATGTTAATGGGGAACAATCAAGCTAGCAAAAGTGTCGTGATAGACTATGATGCGATTGCAAATCAAGAATCTTTTAAAGCGCTTGTGCGAAGAAAGAATTCATTTCTTTGGTTAATGACTGCGATCTTTTTAGCAGCATATATGTTGCTACCAATTTTGACTTCGTACACGAAAATACTACACCAAAAGGCATTTGGGGAAATCACTTTTGTGTGGGTATATTCAGCGGGACTTTT